>Ga0208825_1000814_pt1 | contig 27030 bp, 15 predicted proteins | sample AD_UKC113_MetaG_FD_184450 | JGI IMG/M metagenome (GOLD analysis project Ga0208825, IMG submission 184450) | Active sludge microbial communities of municipal wastewater-treating anaerobic digesters from Hong Kong - AD_UKC113_MetaG (SPAdes)... | ecosystem: Engineered > Bioreactor > Anaerobic >...
TTCCTCGAAGTGTTGGTCAAATCCAAATGATTTACAATCACAAGCCTTCGCAGTATTTTCATCCTTACGTGGTAACTTCCAGCGAACCTTTGTATCCGTTTGGCTACGGATTGTCTTACACCAACTACAAGTATGATAACCTTCAACTTTCCGATAAGGAAATTTCGAAAGGCGAAAATCTTGAAGTGAGCGTGGATGTAACGAATACCGGTAAAATGGATGGTACTGAAATTGTACAGCTTTATCTTCGCGATAAGTTCAGTTCCGTAACCCGACCGGTAAAGGAATTGAAAGATTTTTCCCGAGTAACGCTGAAAGCCGGTGAAACCAAAACCGTACATTTCACAATTTCACCTGACAAACTCACTTTTTTGGATAAAAATCTGAAACCGGTGATCGAAAGCGGTGAATTTATCGTCATGGTCGGATCTTCTTCCCAAGACAAAGATTTACTAAAACAAAGTTTTTATGTGAAAGAATAAAAAATTTCATGCAATCATAAATCTATTTAATAAAATTTCATTTGCCTCTTCGCTCATTTGTTATAGTAAGAATTTGGAGTGATAGAGGCATTTGTTTTACGTTGTTTGTCCGTAAAATAAACTTCAACCATCCATGGTTTTCGTTCAAAAACAAAATTTTCGATAAATTGCTCAATTTCAGGTAGGAATTCTTTCATTGGGAAACTTGCCACTTCGTGCCCCAACCCTTCCATACTATAAAAAAGGTAAGGATAATTATTTTTATGAAAATTCTTGGTCAATGATTTGGAGCCAAACATTCCTTTGTTAAAAAGACGAGTTTCTTTATAAGGAACAAGTTTGTCGGCACTTCCATGAAAAAACAGGGTTGGTGCCGGTGATTCAGCATAAGTCGGGATACCTTCCGTGCTAAAAATACCGCCAGCAAATGAAATAACCCCTGCATAACGAAAGTCGCCTGGCAATTCAGTTGCAAGAGGAAAATGATTTTTCAATTCATATTCCGCCTGAAGAACAGTAATGGCGCCTGCACTTGAACCACTAATTATGATTCGTTTTTTATCGATATTTAAAGAATCAGCTTTCTCAATCAGAAATTCTGTTGCAGAAAACAAATCTTCCACTGCCAAAGAAATAGCATTTTCTAAAGGTTTTGTATTAAAGACTCCGGGTGCTTTTTGCCCTTTCATCCCCAAACGATAATCAATAGAAACAACCACAAATCCTTTTTTTGCAAAAAAATCAAAATAAGACTGATAACCGGGTTCATCTCTTTTTCCTTCTTTAAAACCTCCACCAAATACAAACATCAAACATGGCTGTGGGGAAGAAAATGTGGAATCGACGGTATAAATATCCATTTTCAGTTCCGAAGAATCTTTTACGGCAAAAATTGAGGTTGTTTTCTGAATGCCTTTGGCCTGGGCAAAAGAAAAACATGACAATAAACCTAAAATTACGAATAAGTTATTGATTTTCATAAGTATAAAATTAATTGACAAATTACTTGTTATTTTTTTAACAGAAACAAGGCGGCAGAATATGTTACTGTCAAAGATATTAATTTATCTCGAACGATGTTAGATTTCTTAAAAATATTAATTCAACAAATTAAAACACTACTTTTTAAACCATAACAGGACTATTGCAGAGAAATTTCATATTTGTTCTTCGCAAAGAACATATTCCATCAACCGGAATCAATATTCTGTCAAAATAATTATCTTTGCTGCATCAACTACCATGAAATGAACCAAAAGGAAACCGACATAGCACTCATGGAATTAGTTCGTCAAGGAGATAAAACGGCCTTCAAAAGCTTGTTCGATACTTATTTTACACCTCTTTGCCGTTTTATGTATTTATATGTTCATGATAAAACATCTGTTGAAGAGCAAGCGTTGGATATTTTTATTTTTATTTGGGAAAATAAGGAAACTTTCAAAATACATACCTCTTTAAAATCTTATCTCTACCAATCGGCACGCAACAAGTGCCTGAATTATCTCAGACGACAAAAGGAAACACTTTCGCTTGAACAGATTGAAAATGAAATAATCGATACGGATTTAATGAGTCTGGAAACCGATGAATTATATAAGTTGATCGAAGAAGCGATAGATTCTCTCCCATTCAAATGTAAAGAAATTTTTCAGTTAAGTCGAAACGAACGTCTTACCAACAAAGAAATAGCACATCATCTGAATCTTTCCGTGAAAACTGTTGAGGCACAAATTACCAAAGCTTTAAAGAAAATAAATAAATTTCTTGGCGACGCCTATAATTATTTTTGGTAATTTTTTTCATTACAATAAGGGTAATTCATCCTTTATGTGTCATATCTATATAAACTTATTTTGTCATGAAAAGGAAAATTCCATGGAATTTGATTATTGCCAAACTGAAAGGGGATATTACGAAAAAAGAAAATGCTCAACTAAATGTTTGGCTGGCAAAGGATCAAAATCTTCAATTGTTTGAAGAACTTCAAACATTATGGGAAAAGGTTCAACTAAAAACAGCCCATTATGAACCCGACACGGAGTTTTACTGGAAAGAACTTTCTGTTTTGATGGAAAAGAATGAAAAAAATAGGGATTTTCTGCCTCCCGAAAAAGAAAAAAACAAAACTTTTTCAATTCCTCATTTTACTCGTAAAATAGCAGCGGCTTGTATATTATTAATTTTGGCATTGAGTGGTACATTCTTCTTAGGTCAAATTTCCACAACAAAAAAAAATCAAACCCAAACTTTTGTATCCATGAATGGAAAATCAAAAGTTGTGCTTTCTGATGGAACAGAAGTATGGCTGCATTCCAATACCACCTTAACTTTTGAAGAAAAGAAAAACAAACGTGAAGCAGAATTAAACGGAGAGGCATTTTTCAATGTTACTCACAACAAAAAAATTCCATTTTTAGTCAAGTCAAATGATATTATTGTAAAAGTCTACGGAACAAAGTTCAATGTTAATTCCTATACCTCTTCTGACAACGCAATTGTGAGTCTGTACGAAGGATCGGTTGCCTTGTTGGCTGGAGATAAAACGATAATGCTCAAACCCGGACAGGAAGGAAATTACAATCGAATAGCCAAAAATTTAAAAATCGCTTATGGAGACATTGAATATGCAAAATCATGGACAAACGATCAATTACACTTTGAGAACAAAAACATAAGAGAAATATGTAAATATCTCTCGAAGTGGTACTCAGCGGAAATCATTATTGACAACAGAATTCCTAACGATCAATCCTACACCTTTACGTTGCAAAACGAACCACTTGAAGAAGTTGTTCGCATTATGGCACGTATCAATTCTTTTGATTATCAATTCCTTGAGAATAACAGACTTGTGATTCAACCCCAAACGATAAAATCTAAAAATAATAAGCCTATGCAAAAAACACCATAAAAAAAGCACGAAGAAAATTAAAATTTTCATTCGTGCCATTTTGAAGTAAAAACCGATTAAACAATTCCACTCTATTTCATTGTCTTACCCTAAAGAGTAGAGTGAAAATTATTAACCTTAAAAATACAAAAGTATGAAATTAAAAAGATTATTCACAATTTTAGCTGCGTTATTTTTCGCTTTATTAATTTCGGCACAAAACTCCGAAAAAAAAATCTCGATGACTTTTTCCAACATTCCTCTTTCAGAAGCTATTTCGAGAATTGAAAAGGAAAGTAACTATTCTTTCTTTTACGATGCCAACAAAATTGACTTGAACCAGAAAGTGTCTTTAAAAGCCAACAACCTTTCGATCAAGCAACTGATTGCAGAAATGTTGAAAAATACCAATATTAATTTTGAGATTTCCAATACACAAATTGTTTTATACAAAAAAGAAACAGAAAAGCCAAAAATAATACCTTCACAAAAAATTTCCGGGGTCGTTACAGATAAAAATAATGAACCACTGATTGGTGCAACCATTAAAGTCCAGGGAACGAACATTGGAACCATTACCGATTTAAATGGAAAATTTACGATAGAAGTTCCGACCGGTGCTCAATTAACCGTTTCTTATGTTGGCTACACACCTGCTGTAATTGAAGCTACGGGTAAAAACAATCTGAAAATAGCCCTTTCAGAAGAATCAAAATATCTTGATGAACTTGTAGTAGTAGGTTATGGCACTCAGAAAAAAGGAAATATAACCGGAGCTGTTGTTGCTCTCTCCGATAAGGAATTTGCAGAACGAAACAACACTTTTTTCGCCAATGCCATTCAAGGTAAAACAGCCGGCGTTCAAGTAAGTATGCCAACCGGCAAGCCACAATCCGGATTTTCTATTCGCGTTCGTGGAACAACATCTATCAATGCCTTGAGTGAACCATTATACATTGTTGATGGAATACCAACTTCCAGCACAAAGGACATTAATCCTGCCGATATCGAATCCATGACCATCTTGAAAGATGCTGCATCAGCAGCTATATATGGATCTTCCGGCGCAAACGGTGTTGTGATTATTACCACCAAGCATGGAAACATTCAGAAACCTACAGTTACTTTGACTGCTTCTGCAGGAACAACTACACCCCATAAGTACATGGATGTGCTGAATGCAAAACAATACAGAGCTTTAATGACAGAAATGGGAAGAACACTCGATTGGGAAAATTATCCTTATGATACAAACTGGCAAAAAGAAGTTTTCCAAACCGGTGTTTTGCAAAATTATCAAATTGCAGTAAATGGAGGCAACGAAAAAGCAAAATATTACCTTTCTGGAGGCTTTATCAATACGGAAGGTATCGTTGTTACAAACGATGTTCAACGTTATAATTTTAAACTGAATCTTGATCTAACACCTACTGACTGGTTAAGATTGGGAGGTACTTTTACATATTCTAATTGGCAAGATGTGGATGTTCCTGAAAGCAGAAGTTCCGGCAAAAGCGGTACAATTTTGCAAATGCTCAACACACCACCCATTATCACGGTTTACAATCCGGACGGCACCTTTACAGGAAGCCCTTTTATGGCTTCATTTGAAAATCCTTTATCTTCGATTTATGGAACTGATAATTTGTACAGAAGCTGGTATATTCTTGGAAATGTCTATCTGGAGATAGAACCGGTGAAAAACTTGACGGCAAAAACATTGCTTGGAATTACTCATCAAAATGGAAAATATGAAGAATTTTTAGATCCTTTTAAAACGGATTGGGGACGTGCCAATGTAGGATTAGCAACCGAGTATGCAGATATGGACAATTATCTGGTTTCTCAAAATACACTGGCTTACAAACTATCCTTAAACGATACCCACCATTTTTCATTTTTAGGCGGTTTGATTATTTCTTCCAAAAACACGGAAAATCTGAGTGTATCCTCCAAACATTTTTCAAGTTCAGCGGTAAAAACAGTGAATGGAGGTTCCATCATGGTTTCCATGAACAGCGATAAATCGGCTATTAATAATTTGTCGTCCATTCTCAATGTTAATTACGATTTTAAAAACAAATATTTACTGACTGTCAACTTCCGTGCTGATGGAGCCTCAAATTTCGGCAAAGACAATAAATGGGGATATTTCCCTTCTTTTTCGGCAGGATGGCGCTTGTCGGAAGAAAAATTCATGTCTTCCTTTCAATCCCTGAGCGATTTTAAAATTAGAGCAGGCTGGGGACAGGTTGGTAATAGCGGTATTGCCGCTTATGCTGCGTACGGAACCATGACACCGGCTCCTTACATTATTGATGGAACGGTTCAAAATGGAAAAATTCCTGCCACCATAGACAATCAGGATTTGAAATGGGAAGAAACTTCTCAATCAAATGTGGGAATAGATTTGGCATTCTTTAATTTCAGACTTGCTTTCACCCTCGACGCCTATTATAAAAAAACGAACGATTTGCTTTTTGATTATCCCTTACCACGCTCGACGGGATATAACAGCTCGGTTATTAACATCGGAAGCGTAGAAAATAAAGGATTGGAATTTTCTATAGCATCAAAAAACTTAGTTAATCAGTTCAAATGGAATACCGATTTCAATATATCCTTCAACAAAAATAAAGTGCTGAATTTGGGAGGAAAAGATTTACTGGTAGGATATATTTATACTCGCGAAGAAGTTTCACTGATACGTGAAGGTTATCCGTTGGGAACTTTTTACGGATATGTATCTCAAGGTGTTAATCCAATGAATGGGATGATTTCGTACAAAGGTGCAGATGAAAACGGAGACGTTTCGGATGAAGATAAAGCTATTATTGGCGATGCAAATCCTTTGTTTACAGCAGGTTTAAACAACACATTTTCTTACAAGGGATTTGACTTGTCGATTTTGCTGCAATCGGTTTATGGAAATGACATTTTTAATGCTACACGTATTGATATTGAAGGAATGTACAATTTCTATAATCAAAGTACCCGTGTGCTGAAAAGATGGAAAGTTCCCGGACAAAAAACCGATATTCCCAGAGCAATTTATGGAAATACTGCCAATTCACTAATTTCTTCAAGGTTTATTGAAGATGGTTCTTATTTAAGAGTAAAAAACATTACTTTGGGGTATTCCATACCGGAACGGATATTAAAAAATAAAAACATAATCAAGGAGTTCAAATGCTATTTGACGATGGAAAATCTGTTCACTTTTACAAAATACACCGGTTATGACCCGGAAGTTAGCATGTTCGTAAACAACGGTGTGAATGCTGAACAAAATGGAGCCATTGGCATCGATTATGGAACTTATCCTCAACCACGAAATTTTATTTTTGGAATTAGCTTAAAACTTTAAAATCCTTTTACAATAAACAATTTCAGAAAAATCAATAGTGTATTTATTCAAAAAAGTTTATATGAATAATTATTGAAAATTTTCGACCACTTTGTAAACTAAAAATATTTACTACTCATGAAAAATAATTTTAAAAGATATTTCCTTCAAATAATGCTGGTCATTTTCTTTGGCATCGCCTTTGTCCAGTGTGACGATTTTTTGGACTTAAAACCGCTCACCAGTGAGTCTACAGAAACTGCTTTTGTCAGAAAACAGGATATAGAATCGGCATTAGTAGGTGCTTACAATACTTTTTACACCGATTTTTATGTATGGGAAGGAGTTTTGTTGGGTGATGTTCGTTCCGACAATGCTTACAACCCCATTGATGATGCTCCCTTGTATGAATATGAAACTCTTCAACTTAATTCTTCCAATATGAACCTGATGGTAGACTGGACCATGTTGTATAGAACTATTCAGGGGTGCAATATAGTATTGGAAAATATAGACAAAATAAAAGATCCCAATTTGACAGAAAAAAGAAAAGGAGAAATTATAGGTGAAGCTAAGACCATCAGAGCTTTGTCATATTTTAATATTGCCAAACTTTGGGGAGATGCTCCTTTGGTGCTTACTCAAACAAACTCAGCAAATCCGGACAAGACAAACCTTCAACGCGAATCGGTTAAAAAAATTTATGAATATGTCATTCAAGATTTGCATGATGCTGCCAAAAAACTTCCAGATGTAAATACTTCAGGAAAAAAAGACAGAGCAACCAAAGGTGTTGCAATGGCATTACTGGCAAAAGTTTATGCACAAATTCCCTTTGAAGTTTCTTATAATAAATATGACAGCGTCATTTATTATTGTAATGAAGTGATTAATTCTCCCGCTCATTACCAACTTCTTACAAATTATGATTATTTGTTTGATGGAGCGCATTATAACAGTTCTGAATCTATTTGGGAAATACAATTTTCCGCTTCCAACCCCGACTGTTCAAATTGGGGGCCCAGTTTAAATTTACCTCCTTCGCTTACACGTTCTACTTGGAGAAAATACTGTATTCCTTCCCAGGATCTGGTCAACGCTTTTAAAAATGAAGCAACGCCCATTCGTTATAATGCCAGTATTATCAACGAACGTGTAACTTATTGGTATGACGAATATTGGAGTGCTGAAAATAACAATGTAATTCCATTTACTTATAAATGGAGAGGAACCGGTGGCGTACCAAGTGGAGACGATACATATCTGATACGTTTAGCCGATATTATTTTATTGAAAGCTGAAGCTTTATGTCAAAACAATAGCGTGAATGAGGCTGTTCAATTGGTCAACAACAGTACAATAGCACGTGTAAATGCTACTCCCATACCAACAGGACTCAATAAGGAAAAAGCTTTGGATGCAATTTTAAATGAACGCAGATTGGAGTTGGCTTTTGAGGGACACAGATGGGATGATTTAATCAGAACTGGACGCATCAATCAGGTAATGAACTCGCTTAATGATTACACAAAAGCAACTCCAAGCTCTCCAAGAGTTAAAATTAGTTATAATTTTGATGATCATTTAAAACTTTTGCCTATTCCTCAGGAAGAAAGAAATAGAAACAAAAAATTGACACAAAATCCGGGTTACTTCCCGCAATAATTAAAATCATTAAACTTATGAACAGACGTTTGACGGCATTACTTATTTTTTTAAGTTGTTTGATAATGGTTTCTGCAAAATCGCCCTTGCTACCGAAACCAAAATACGTTGAAAAAATTCCCGGAAAATTCAAATTTACGGAACAAACCCAAATTATTTGTTCAGATAGCAGCCTTCATCCTTTTGCCGTGCAGTTGAATGAAATGCTCAAACCGGCAATGGGATTGGATTTGCTGACACCGAAATCCAATAAAAAATCTGTAATTCAGTTAACTCAACTCGAAGAGAATACCGAAACGGGTGAGGAAGAATACCAATTAAAGGTTACTTCCCAAAAAATCGAAATCAGTGCTTATCGGCCGGCAGGTTTTTTCTATGCTTTTCAGAGTTTGCTGCAACTGTTGCCTCCTCAAATTTACCGTTCCACTTTGAACGAAAAAATAAACTGGAACGTAGACGGAATATTGATAAAGGATAAACCGACATTTGTGTGGAGAGGAGTTATGTTGGATGTATCACGTCAATTTTTCAGCATTGAATTTTTAAAAAAATACATTGATTGGATGGCAGCCTGCAAATTAAACGTTTTTCATTTACATTTGAGCGACGACGAAGGCTGGCGGGTGGAAATAAAATCTTTGCCGAAATTGACAGAAATTGGTGCATGGCGAGGACCGGAGGAAGCATTGAAACCCGTTCACGGTTCTGGTAATCAACGCTATGGAGGTTTCTACACGCAAGCTCAATTAAAAGACCTGATTCGATATGCTGCCGATAAACATATCACGATTGTTCCGGAAATCGATTTACCGGGACACAGCAAATCGGAAGCAGTAAGTTATCCGGAAATTCTTTGTTTGACCAACGACACAACTGAAAGTGTTCAAGGTGTGAAAAACAACGTTTGGTGCGTAGGCAGAGAAGAAAACTACGAAATGCTGGAAAAAATTATTTCGGAAATGGCTCCCCTTTTCCCTTCAGAATATTTTCATGTTGGTGGCGACGAAGTAAACCATCACGCTTGGGAAACCTGTCCGCGATGTCAGGAATTGATGAAAAAAATGTCATATACCGATGTTGCTCAGTTGCAAGGATATTTTATTAAACGAATGGAGATAATTCTAAATAAATACGGGAAAAAAATGCTGGGTTGGGATGAAATTCTAAAAACTCCGAATCTCGATACCGAAAGCGCCGTGATGGCGTGGAACTCTGTAGAAGTGGGGAAAAAAGCTTTGGAAAGTCAGCATAAAGTTATCTTTGCGCCCTCACAATATTTCTATATCGATATGGCTCAAGGTATTGGAGAACGCGGACACAATTGGGCGACCTTTTTACCGCTGGAAAGAGTATATCAGTTCCTGCTTCCGGCAGACACTTTTAAAAATTTACTCGGATTACAGGCAAATTTGTGGGCAGAATATCTCGACCGGCCACCCTATCAAACAGAATATCAATCTTATCCGAGACTCTGTGCATTGTCAGAATTGGCTTGGACGGGACAAAACAATGATTTTCATGAATTTAAAAATCGACTCGTGTCTCAACATTATGAACGCATGTATTATCAAGGCATCTATTTCCGACTGCAGCCACCCGAAATCAAAACTGCAAAAGGCAAATACTACGAAGTCAACAAAATACCAAATACGGTAACTTACTATACAACTGATTCTACAAACAAATCTGACTGGCACACGTTTAAAAACGGGATGAAAAAAATTCCACATAACAGCATTATGTTTCGCAGTTGTTTTATGGGCAAAATTTACAGCCCAATCGTTTCTGTTTCTCATGAATTGTTGGCTCAATGGGACGAAAATTCTCTGAATGAAATAAATACCGGAATACTTTCGTTATCCGTATCAAAAAAAATTAATTCTTCAGCCGAAGGCTCCATTTTGTTACAATACAGTTATGGTGCAGACGACTTGGCAATAGCAAAAATTGAAATTTATTCCGATAATATACTGAAATTTTCGACCGAATACAATAAGCCGGTGGTACTCTCTTCCAGAAGTCCTGAATGGAAATTAGCCATTCCCAATGAACTTTTCAAGGACAAAGCTCCCTGTCGCATTGTTTTGCATCTGGCAGGTGAATATCCGAAAGATAATACCGGAAAAATATTTTTTGTGGAAAATTAATTGAGAATCAAACTTAAATATCTATATCTTAAATAATTATTTGTCTTACCCTAAAATTATAGTATTATGAAAAGAAAATTTGAATTTTTAGCTTTATTGCTTCTTCCCGGTTTGTTCATTTTAAATTCTTGTAAGAACGATGGAATTGTAGAAAACATCCCGAAGGTAGTTTCTCTTGATGTTTCTCCACAAACTCTAACTTATGGTGAAGAGCTTACTGTCAACGCACATTTGAAAGATGATGCCGTATCTCTTTATCAAGCTATCTTTACCTATTCAATTGGTGGACAAAGCATTAAACTTGACACTTTTAAACTTTCGAGTAGTGATCAGACGGTTACCGACGTCTTTAAACTGAATCTTTACAGAAATGCTCCTGACAATGCAAAATTAAGTGTAAAAGTAGAAGTTATGAATTCGGAAGGTGGAATCGATTCTTTAACTGTGAGCAATGTTACGGTGAAAAGACCCACTTTCAACAATCTTTACCTGCAACTGGAAAATGGTGAGGTGCTGGAAATGACAAAACGTATTACCGATACCAATGTGTTTGAATGTTCATGGGTTCTTTCAAATGACATAAATGTGAAAGTAATTAGTAATGCCACAACTCCACAAAATGGACTTATCTGGGGAAATGTTAAGGGAACATTTGATTTGTCGCAAGACGGAACAGTTGGTTTTTTTAATTTGGTCGACCCGTTGATTGTGCCTTCAAAAATCACCTTCAATATCTTAACTTTCGATTTGGAATTTGAAGGAACAACAATGGATGATGGTAATATGTGGATTGGCATGGCCAAGTTGACTCAGGAAACAGGAATAGATCCAAATACTTTCCCGGGAATTACCGTAATGAAAGGAACCGGCCATTTTACTAAAAATGGACAGGTATATTTTCGCGGTTTCCCTAATTCAGTGAATATAAGCAAAATACTGAATCCTGATTTCTTCGAAATGCGTGATGGCAAATATTACTTCACCCAGGAAACCGATGATTACATTATTCGTTATGATATGAGTATCGGATTTATATTTGTTTATCCTGTTGACAGCAATTATCCGAAAGGTATTTATATTGCAGGCTGGGGATTTGGTCCTCCTGTTCAACCTTATACCACTGTTCGCTCTGATTACAACTTTGATGACGAAACCTTACCTCCGGGAGTCTTTTATTTTATGCCTAAAATTGCTGATGGAGTTTATGCCGCTACTGTTTATTTGGCAGTTGACACCGATGATTTTATTGGATTCAATTTCTATTATCAGAAAGGTTGGGGCGATCCTGTTGGTTATGGACCGGGAGGTAAAGCCGAAGTAACCGGAGCAGAACTCGCATATTCTACGAACGATGCATTTCCTTTAAGCAACGGGGCAATATGGCGCGAAAATATCCACGATCCTAAATTTACCAATGGCGTTTATCTTTTGAAAATTGATTTCAATAAACGTGAACTTAGCGCTACATTAAAAACTGCTAATTAATTTTATCCAATGAACTGTTCAGGACAAAGTTTTTCCCCTTTGTCCTGAACTTTTAATTTTATATTGTTAAAATTTAATGATATTGGCAAGAAAAATACTCTTTATAAAACAATTATCACCACATGAAAATTAAAAATATCATTATCTTACTCATTTTATTTGTTAACGTTGGTTGCGGAAAATCAACCATTCCTGATCATAATATGCCTGTTGAGCCCTCGACATTATTTTCGGGACTTCAAACAATAGATACAGTTTTTCCTCTTATTCCTCAACCTGTAAAAATATCTGCCTATAACAGTTTTTGTAATATTAAATCTATAAAAGTCATTTACATTTCCAATGAAAACCTTCGTCCCGCTGCCTATTATCTTTCAGAAATTCTATCGGAAATTCATTCTGACAAATTGGACATTTTGGTTGGGAACAGCAGGACAAAAAATGCTTTGAATTTGATAACAGAGCCTCTATCGGAAAATACGGAACAATACAAACTCGAAATAGCTCCAGACAATTTAACTGTCATTGGGACAACTCCTCAAGCTGTTATCTGTGGTATTAATACTTTCAGACAATTCATTGCCTTAAATAGCATTCTCTCTCCTGCATTTAATACTCGTTTCCCTTGTGTAGCCATTGAAGATGAACCTGTTTTCCACTGGAGAGCCTTTATGTTGGATGTGGCTCGTCATTTTTTTACAAAAGAAGAAATCTGTCAAACTATGGACATGATGGCTTTGTTGAAATTGAATAAACTACACTTGCATTTAACCGACGATGAAGGATGGAGAATCCCTATAGATAAATATCCGGAATTTCTTGAAACAGGCTGGAAGAGATTCCCAAACGACCAGGACAGTTTCTGCCTCGAAATGGCGAAAAGTTATCCTGATTACAAATTCCCTTCCGATCGTTGGGATGGTACATCGTATTTCGGAAAATACTCCAGAATCGAAATAAAAGAAATGATTGACTACGGGTTGGAAAGAGGTATTGAAATTATTCCTGAAATCGACATTCCGGGTCATTCTACTATTGCCATAAAAGCGCATAATAATTTTGCTTGTGTAGGAAAAGGAGTCGGTTGGGGGAAAGAATTTTCTTATCCGCTTTGTTTGGGAAATGATTCGGTATTAAATTATTATACGGATATTTTCAATGAAATAATGGAACTTTTTCCTTCTAAATATATTCATGTCGGTGCAGACGAAGCAGATCCAACCAATTGGATTTCATGTCCAAAATGTCAGGCAAGAATCACAAACAACAATCTGATTTCTATTCCTGGACTGGAACGATGGTTCTTAAATAAAATAGAGAAAAATATTAGAGAAAAAGGGCGTAAAATGATAGTTTGGGATGATGCGTTGAGCATGGTAGGTTCTTCAGCTTCTATTATGTGGTGGCGAGATTGGATAGGAATAAACAATGTTGTTGGTGGAGCTGTTAGACAGGGCTCAGAAGCCATTATAGCAAATTGGGATATTTTGTATTTTTCTGGAAATGAAAAAAATACATCTCTTTCAGATATTTATTATCTCCCTCTTTATCCCGCAGGTATTTCCGAAGGTCAAAAAAACTTGATTATCGGTGTTCAGGCTTGTGTTTTTACTGAAAGCATTCCAAACATTGGTCGATTAAATTTTATGATTTATCCCAGATTGTTTGCTCTCAGTGAAAAAGCATGGTACGCCAATAAAACTTCTGACGAAATGTGGAATACATTCAAAGAAAGATTAAATTTATGGCTGCTTTATCTTCGGTCAAAAAATATTCGTTACCGAACACCCAATTTTTAGTACATTCTTCAATTTCTCTTCCACAAAATGAGGTTTATAAAAAACTTTATGAGAAAATTGAATTTTTATAATTAATTTAGATACAATTTTTGCTCATTTCGAGAATAGTATTTAGTTTTGTAAAATATTGCAAAAACATACTGAAAATGAGTTTAAACGACCAACTGCATAAACAGCGTTCTTTATTTCCCGAAGAATGTTTGTTGAAGGAAATTGCCAATCAACCACGATTGTCCATTGGAATTCCCAAAGAAAATGCCGCCATCGAAACACGGCTGGCACTTACTCCCGAAGGCGTTGCCATTGTTACGGAAGAAGGTCATAGCGTTTATGTGGAGCGAGGTGCAGGCGAACCCATGTCCTACTCCGATCTACAATACAGCGAAGCAGGAGCTTTTCTGGTCGATTCGCCACAAGATGCTTTCAGTGCTGATATCGTCATAAAAATTACACCACCCACATTGGATGAAATAAATTGCATGAATGATCATGCAACCATATTTTCCATGCTGCAACTTAGCAATTTGTCTACCGAAAGCATTAAGGCAATGATGAGCAAAAAGCTCAATGCAATTGCTTATGAACTGATTCGCGACGAACAAAAGGGATTTCCGGTGGTCAGTTCAATTTCGGAAATTGAGGGAAATACAGCCATCACACTTATAGCCGAACTAATGAGCAACCAACATGGGGGAAAAGGCTTGTTGCTGGGAAGTGTTGCCGGCATCAGTCCTCCGGAAGTGGTTATTTTGGGGGCAAGCATCACCGGTACCGTTGCTGCACGAACAGCTTTGGCACTTGGGGCACAAGTCAAAATTTTTGACCACGATATCAATAAACTGCGAACCATCCAACATCATTTGGGACAACAGGTTTTTACTTCTGTCATTCATCCGGCCGTACTTTTCAAAGCTCTTGCAACAGCTGATGCGGTAATAGGAAATTTGAGATATATCAATGGTTCCGAAAGATTTATGGTTTCGGAAGATTTGGTAAAAACAATGAAACGTGGAGCAATTATTGTTGACTTAAGCATGGATCAGGGCGGATGTTTTGAAACTTCCGAATGTCGTACCCTGCAAAATCCGATTTACGAAAAGCATGGCGTCATTCATTATTGCGTTCCCAATATTTCTGCCCGAGTGGCCCGAACATCCTCTATGGCGCTCAGCAATATTCTGTCTCCCATTTTGTTGAAAATTGGTCACTCCGGCTGTATCAATGCTGCCATAGCAGAAAGTTCGGGATTTCGTCATGGCGTTTATGTTTATAAGGGATTCCTTGTAAACAGGTTAATTGGCGACTACTACAACATAAAATCGAATGACATAAATTTACTGTTGGCAGGTTATTAGAATAAAATTCATTCTGATTGACTTTGTCGAACTCTTTCAATCTGAAAATTGTTTTCAATAATGGATTGAAATGAGTTTTTGTTGTAAAAAAACAAATCGAAATTGAATAAATTATTTATATTTGCATAAAATAGGATGCAAGTTTATGGCCGACGAAAAGAGTATTCAAGAACAGGAAAGAGAAGAAGAAAGAATGATTCAACAGGAATTTGAGGGTTTGCTCGAAGACTATCGAAATTCCAATCACCGGCAGAAAGTCGAAATCATTACAAAAGCCTTTAATTTTGCCAATACTGCTCATAAAGGCATGAAACGACGTTCCGGCGAGCCATACATCATGCATCCACTGGCTGTGGCACGAATTGTAGTAAAAGAAATAGGCTTGGGCTCTACTTCCATTTGTGCCGCCTTGTTGCACGATGTGGTAGAAGATACCGAATATACTGTTGAAGATATTCGCCATCATTTTGGTGACAAAATTGCACAAATTGTAGAAGGACTTACCAAAATTTCAGGGGGTGTTTTTGCCGAAAAAGCTTCTGAACAAGCCGAAAATTTCAGAAAACTTCTTCTCACCATGTCGGACGATATTCGCGTCATCCTGATTAAAATTGCCGACAGACTGCACAATATGCGCACTTTGGGATCACTTCCTCCGGCCAAACAATACAAAATTTCGGGCGAAACCCAATACATTTATGCTCCACTCGCCCACAGACTTGGCCTTTTTCGCATTAAAACCGAACTCGAAAATCTCAGTTTCAAATACGAACATCCAGATATTTACAAATCCATCGAAAACAAGCTGTTGATGGACGAAGAAGCAAGAAATGCTTTCTATAAGGAATTTTCTGCTCCTATCAGGGAAAAATTGACTGAAATGGGATATGAATTTACCCTGAAAGAACGTGTAAAATCAGTCTATTCCATTTGGCACAAAATGTCAACCCGCAATATCCCTTTCGAAGAAGTATATGATATTCTGGCACTTCGCATTATTTTCAAGCCCAAAGAAGGTATGCCTGAAAAAGATCAGTGCTGGATGATTTATTCCGCCATTACTGCACTTTACAAACCCCATCCCGAGCGCATCAGAGACTGGCTGAGTACACCCAAAGCCAACGGATATGAAGCACTTCACGTAACGGTAATGGGGCCAAACGGTCGTTGGGTGGAAGTACAAATTCGTACGGAAAGAATGAACGAAATCGCCGAAAAAGGGTTGGCTGCCCACTGGAAATACAAACTGGGAGAAAACGATGAATCTGAATTGGACAATTGGCTGAAAACCATTAAAGAAGTACTTGAACACCCGGATACGGATGCCATAAATTTCCTCGAAACTTTCAAATTAACCTTATTTGCATCCGAAATTTTTGTTTTTACACCAAAAGGAGAAATCAAAACCATTGCTCAGGGAGCTACCGCTCTCGACTTTGCCTTTATGATTCATTCTGATTTGGGTATGCACTGCATTGGAGCCAAAGTGAATCACAAACTTGTGCCCTTGAACCACCGTTTGCAGAGCGGCGATCAGGTTGAAATTTTAACTTCTCAGAAACAAACTCCTCAGGAAGAATGGTTGAATTACGTTACTACAGCCAAAGCGAGAAGCAAAATCCTCGAACTCCTGAAAAAAGAAGAAAAAAACATTGCGGCGGAAGGTCAAAAAATGATAGAAAATGCTTTGGCCGAAATAAACCTGCCCGCCAGCAACGAAAATATCATGAAAATTCTTCAGCACTATAACCTTACCCAACGAAATGAACTTTATGTTCAGGCAGGTAAAGGAGCATTAAATCTTGACGATATTAAAAAAGTTATCTTTAAGCCAAAAACGCAAAATGTTTTTTCCAAATATTTAAAGATTCCCTTTATTGGAAGCTCTTCTTCCGAAAACAAGGAAATTATTATTCCCACTCAGCAAATAGACAGAAAGGCTACCCTGAAACTGACCGAAGAAAACACGGGAAAAATATTCAAACTGGCAGAATGCTGTCATCCCATTCCGGGTGATGATGTGTTGGGCTATCTCGACGAAAACGGCATTATCTACATTCACAAACGACAATGTCCGGTGGCATTGAAATTAAAAAGTAACTTTGGCGAAAGAATTCTTTCTGCCGAATGGGCCACACATAAAATTCTATCTTTCGAAGAAACTATCGAAATAAAAGGAATTGACCGCAAAGGAATTCTGATCGAAATTTTAAAAGTAATTTCTGAAGCTTACGGCGTCAACATCAGCAAAATAAATATCGAAACGGAAAGTGGAATTTTTATCGGCAAATTTCAAGTGTTGGTACACGACACCGAAGAACTCAACAACATGTGCGAAAATCTGACCAAAATTCCCGAAGTTCAGTCTGTTCAACGAATCGAACAAACCAACCTGCAACCTCAGGAACAAAAAACCTAATAAAACCTCTCAATATTCGAGCAGGCAAACAGGCGCTCCAATTTTTATCCGTATTTTCGTATCCATCAGTTTCCCGTTTTCCCTGTCCCTTTTAAAAACCACAATTTCGTCGGAATACTGATGGCCAACCAACAAAAAATGGCCGTCTTTGGTAATTGCAAAATTACGCGGTCCTTTGCCCTGAGTTGAATTTTGCTCAACAAATTCCAACAAACCGTTTTTCAGTATTTTAAAACAGGTAATATTGTTGGCTTCTCCACGATTGGTGGCATACAGAAACTTACCATCGGGAGAAATATGAATGTCGGCCGCTCCGGTTTTCAATTTTTTATTCGTTACTACAGAATTTTCGCCATAAAACAACAATTTTCCTTTATTAAATCCGATAATGGAAATTGTTCCATCCAATTCGTGAAGCAAATAAACAAATTTTCCGTCTTTGGAGAAAGTCAAATGTCGAGGTCCACTACCCGGCTTAACTTTTAAACTGTCATAAGGTAGAAGACAATTCTCTGATCTATTGGGAACATAACGAAAAGAATGTATCAAATCGGTTCCCAAATCGTTGATCAATAAAAAATGTCCGTTTGGTGAAAATATCGTTTGATGTACATGAGAACTTGTCTGACGCATGGAATCAATGCTGTGTCCATTGAACTGAATTTTTTGAACCGTTTCACCTATCGAACCATCTGAGTTTCTCTTAAAAACGCAAGCATTGCCACTTGAATAATTGGCTGTAATAATATGTCGTTTTGAAGTAGTAATAAAACAGGGATCCGAGCCAATTGCTTCCACACGGTTAATAAAAGACAGTTTGCCTGAAGTGGCATCAAAACGAAAAGAAGCGATTTTACTCTCAGTACCCGACTCATTGACGGCATAAACAAAATTTTTGTCGGGCGAAAATGCCAAAAAACTTGGATTATCCACATTAGTTGCAGCAAGTTGAATCTTACAAACTCCACTTTCAGCATCAAAACTTAAAGAATAAATTCCTTCGCTCACAGTGTTCTGCGTGTAAGTTCCGATCAAAAAACGATATATTTTTCCTTCTGCCGACTGAAAAAGGAACAACAAACACAAAACCAATAAAAATGACTTTTTCATAATGAATATTTTTAAATTAGGATATTGTTAATCAATATCTTATATAAATATGTTTCAAAGCTCGAAACGTTTTTTTTCTTGACTAAAAAATCTATTTTTCTCTTTTTTTCTGTATGGGATTTTTCACTTTTTCCTGATTTTTTGAAATATAATCTTTCCAGCCGGAATAAACTTTCTGAGATTCGGGTTTTCCCAACTGTAAAAAATGACAGTAGGCTGCTGCCAAGCCATCAGTAGCATCCAGCTGAGGAAGCATGTTTTCCTGAGGAATATGCAAAAACCTGCGCAACATATCGGCGACCTGTTCTTTTGAAGCATTTCCGTTGCCCGTTATAGCCATCTTTATTTTCAACGGTGCATATTCCGTTATGGGAATATCACGATACAGAGCAGCCGACATGGCTACGCCCTGCGCCCTTCCAAGTTTCAGCATCGACTGCACATTTTTCCCGAAAAAAGGAGCTTCTATGGCCATACAGGCCGGATGAAATTCATCTATGAGCGACAATGTTCGAGCAAAAATACGTTGCAATTTTACATAATGATTGGCATACTTTTTTAAATCCAGAATTCCCATAGCGATTAATTCGGGTTGATGAGCCCTGATATTCAGCACTCCATATCCCATAATGGTAGTTCCCGGATCAATACCCAATATAATCTGGTCATTTATCATCATTAATCAATTCGAGCATGGTTGAAAAGAAAAGAACATGGTTTCCAAAGTTAACTGAACATAATCTTGCAAAATCTTCTCCGTATTGCCTCATCCAATCGTTTAAAGCATTTTTATCGGAAATTTTAAACTGAACCGAATAGGAAGTCTCCTTCACGCTTTCACCGGAAAGCACTTTGGCAATTTGAGGCTCCGAGAAACCGGCAGTGCTCATCATAAATGGAATCAATGATTCTTGAACCCAATTTATCCACTGAGGATAAAATTCGTTTTCAACCAAATAAGTTGTATTAAAAATCAGCATTTGTAATTTTTTATGGAATAATTTGAACAAAAGTAAGCATAATTTGAAAAAGTTCTTTAACTTTGCAGTGAAAAAATATACATTTTGGGGGTTTAGCTCATTTGGCTAGAGCGCGACACTGGCAGTGTCGAGGTAACCGGTTCGACTCCGGTAATCTCCACTCGAAAAGCTTATCTTTGGTAAGCTTTTTTTATTTTCCCTCTTTTCCATCCATTGAAAAAAGCAATATTTATCACTTTTTTACCTTTTGCTTATTTTTTTTACCTTTTGCAGACCAATGTCGTCAATTACTAAATACATTTGTATAAAAAGGAATTCCTTAAAAAAATAAAAGGTGTAAAACTGGAAAATTGCTTGATTTCAATATCTATTATTAAAATATCACAAAGTTAAACAATTGAATATCAATAGATATAATTTAGTTTTTATTCTCCTTATTTTTAAAAAAAACACGATTCCCAGCATTATATAATATCTTTTATTGAACAAAAAAATTTGTAAAATTAAATTAAACCATAATTATTACTATTAAAACTCAGCTTATGAAAAAGTTAACTATTCTCCTTATTTGTGTATGGGCTATGATGCTCGCTTTCACATTCTCTTCCAGTGCCCAAACCGTTTTTGCGCTTCAAAATGGAAGCAGAACCCAGTTTTATACTACTTTGTCCACTGCCATCATCAACATTCAGGATGGAGATACACTCTATTTGCCGGGGAAACCGTTAGATGGAGATTATACTTTTGCAAAAAAGGTTACCATTATCGGTGCCGGCTATGACCCCGACAGTGCTGCGGCCACCGGAATAACAAAAATTACCGGCAGAGTTTATTTTGCGAAAAACAGCAAAGGCTCTTCCATTACCGGTGTTCGTACGGAAGGGCGCGTTTACGTGCGTGATTCCTTGATTACCATTACGCGAAGTAATCTGGAATCGCTTGAAATTCAAAACGGCAGTAATCCGATTGGTTTCGTGTATGTGGGCGATTGCATTATCCGCAACAGCATTGAAGGAGCAAATGATGTAGTAACCAATGTATTGATAGAACGCTGCATTCTTAATGGAAATTTGGGAAGTGGAAATAAAACCAATAATTTAGTGATAAAAAATTGTGTTTTAACGTATAATGATAATTATTTTTTATATAATATCAGCAACATTATATATCAAAATTCGATAATTTTAAACACCAATAACTATATGTTTACAGCTGGTGCTTCTTCTCTTACGTTTAATCACAATTTATTTGTACGTCCGGCTTTTTCTAATAACTCTTTCGTTATGACAGGGAATGTTTTTGGAGTATCTCCAAATGATATATTTGAAGATTCTGCAAACGGAAACTATCACATTAAACCTACCTGCACACAGGCATTGACACTGGCTACCGATGGAAAGGAAGTGGGAATCTATGGCACGGACAATCCATTCCTCGTTCCAACGTTTGCGCCACGATTTATTTCCATTAACAATGCCGAAAGTACCGTCAATGGAAAGCTATCGGTAAAAATGACCGTTGAAGCACGAAACAGATAAGGACTGTAATGCAAAGTTCAGAAATTATCCGATATTATTATTCGTTTGAAAATCAATATATTAAAATGATTTTTCAAAACAAATCACGAAAATGAAAAATACAATAAGAATAACAGTAATACTTGTCGTATTTCTTGCCATTTCACCTCCATTTTTTTCACAAAATTCTATCAAATCGGTCGAATTTTGGACGGATGGCAACGGTGAAAATCGCAATCGTCAGCCAATTTCCTCTTCAAATACTTTTATTTGGCAAGATGAAATCAATTTGGCTGCACTAGTGGATGGATTGCATACTTTCAACATGCGCATTCAGGATAGTAAAGGTGTTTGGTCGCAAGTTGAAACCCGATTTTTTCTCAAGCAAACCAATGCTGCCGGACAGGGCGTTTTGAAAAAAATTGCTGCTCTTGAATACTGGATGAATGGAAACTCTGCCAACAGAACACAGCGAACCTTGAACGGACAAACTTCTTTCACTTGGGAAGAGTTGATTGATGTTACCGGAATTCCCGATGGTGCCAACACGTTCAATGCCCGTTTCAAGGACGAGTACGGCGTTTGGTCGCCCATTGAAACCCGATTTTTTCTCAAGCAAACCAATGCTGCCGGACAGGGCGTTTTGAAAAAAATTGCTGCTCTTGAATATTGGATGAATGGAAATTCTGCCAACAGGACACAGCGAACCTTGAACGGACAAACTTCTTTCACTTGGGAAGAGTTGATTGATGTTGCCGGAATTCCCGATGGCGTCAACACGTTCAATGCCCGTTTCAAGGACGAGTACGGCGTTTGGTCGCCCATTGAAACCCGATTTTTTCTCAAGCAAACCAATGCTGCGGGACAGGGCGTTTTGAAAAATATTGCTGCTCTTGAATACTGGATGAATGGAAATTCTGCCAACAGAACACAGCGAACCTTGAACGGACAAAACTCTTTCATCTGGGAAGAGTTGATTGATGTTGCCGGAATTCCCGATGGCGTCAACACGTTCAATGCTCGTTTCAAGGATGAGTACGGCGTTTGGTCGCCCATTGAAACCCGATTTTTTGTCAAACAAACAGCAATTTCGGGTGAAGGAAACAAGAAATTAACAACTCTTGAATATTGGATGGACGCAAACTCGACAAACAGAATAAGCAAAACATTCACTCCAAGTAATCCGTATCTATGGGAAGAGCTTATTCCTACAGATGACGTACCCAACGGTTTGCATACTTTCAACGTTCGCTGGAAAGACGACAAAGGAATATGGACGATGGTGCATACTCAGTTCTTCTTTAAAGATGAGAAAAAATTTGCCCAAATTGGAGAAAATAAAATTATCGGCTACCGTCTTTGGTTTTCGGAAGAACCCGATTATTTTGAAAATATTCCGGTAGTAGCAATGGAGAATGTTGTTTCAATAAACGATTCGGTACCACTTACCTATTTACCAAAAGGAAGGCATCAAATTGCCTATCAACTCAAAGATGCTCGCGGCGTATGGTCGCCGGTGATAACCGACAGTATCGACAAGCCGGATCATGCCCTTTTCAGTTTTGTTGCCGATAAACTCGAAATCATACAGGGAGAAACCGTCAAATTTACTCCGTCGACGAAGCTTTTTATCGACAGCATTGTCTGGAGTTTTGGCGATGGAATGACCGAAGTAAATTTTGAACCGGAACACAAATACGATTCGATTGGAAAATTCGATGTTATGGCTACAGTTTGGCATAAGGGAACAAACGAAGGCATACCTTACGAAGAAATCAAATACATTACGGTTACTTCTACCGGTTTGCTTGCTCCAGAAGTTTATTCATTAAAAATGTATCCTGTTCCTGCTAAAAATTATCTGACAATCGAATGTCCTTCTTTGCCAATGAAATCCGTCCAAATCATTTCATTGAACGGAAAAGTAATGAAAGAGTTCTCGACTGTAGATACTGAAAAAACAGTTTTGCCGATTGGTAATCTACAAGCGGGAACTTACATTGTCGTAGTAAAAACCGATAAAGGTTGGCTAACCAATAAATTAGTTAAAGAATAAAATTTAGTTTAGTACATGACAAAAAAATTGTAGAAAAAATTTTCAGATATTTAATAACGGGGCTTTGCCCCAAACCCCACTTACTTTTTTGTCTTGAAACAAAAAAGTAAGCAAAAAAAATCAAGACTGTGTCCACTTCACTCGAAAAACTTACGCTCGAAAAGCTGAAATCGCCCAAACTCATTCCGACAAAATACGTCGGAACTCAAACAAGGACGATTTTTAAACGCTTTTCTCACTTGTTTTTCGGCTCACCGGACAAGGTCAAACCCAAGAGCTTGACTTATATATCCTGTTTTTACACATATATAAAACAAATGTCTCAATTTTTGTCATGTACTAAGAAAATTTAGATAAAAATCATTTCCAAAAAATCACTACCATGAAAAATTTTTTACACCTCTTCAAAAAACAGGCACTTTGCTTATCTGTTATTTTTTCTTTTTTGTTTTGTTCCTTTTTAGCGAAAGCTGTCAATCCTGTATTTTCTCCGTACTTTAAAAATTTATCCGGAGAGGTCAATACGGCAAACCTGGATGACGTTGTTCCTGAAGTAGCTATCAATGGCAATACCATTCATCTGGTATGGATGGAATATAATTTCAATGGTATCAACAAAATATATTATCGGCGATCGTTAGACTTAGGAAAAACTTGGGAAGAACCCAAACTCATTCTAAGCATTAATGATGGGAGTTATGTTCGAAATGGTAATTATGTCAAAAAACTATCCGTAGAAGGGAATAATATTCATATTTGCGTACCTAATTATGCTTATTATGAAAATGGTACAGCACGCCTTTATTACATTCGTTCTACCGATAACGGCAACACTTTTGATACTCCTAAAGAAATTGCTTCAACTTACAGTGGTTCGTACAAAAGAATCTATACAAGTTTTATAAAGACTGCCCACAATCGTATTGGGATTGTTTACAATAATGATGTGGATGGTATTCATTTTTCTTATTCTATCGACAATGGCGACCATTTTAGAGATACACTGATTTTGAAGAGTACCGAATACAATACGAGTATTGTGGATTTTGAATATGATGGCAATCAGGCACTTATCCTTCATGAATATGTATATTATTACTATGGATTTGCTAATGGTAGAATGTACATGACCACTACATTTGATAATGGTGAAACCTTTTCTACAACTAAAATCTCACAACCATATACGAGTGGAAACTATACGTATGAAAAATCACATTTTACATTGCAGGATGAATCGGATAATTTTCAACATTACCGAAAAAAAATAGCCAAATCTGGGAATAATATTTATATCGTTTTTGAAGAAGAAAAAGAGGGGAATTCATGCACCGTTTTAGTGAGCTCCAATGATAACGGACAAACGTTCAATCCCCCTGTTCGATTAGAAGATACAAATTCACCCGGTACTCGCGGCTCAACAGTCGAAGCCAAAGGAAATCACGTGTATATTGCAACGAAAAAAAACAATGTTGCGTTTTTGAAAGTTTCTGATGATGGTGGTAATACGTTTTCACCGGCAAGAGATTTTTTTACGACCGGATTTTATCAGGATATTTATAAACCCTGGTTATTTTACTTAATGATTGATCCTAATGATCAAAGTGGTCAAACCGTTCATTTTGTAGGAAATACACATTTTCTTGCAACTTCGTACGATGGTGGCCAAACTTTCAGTAAATTAATCAATTACACCAATTGTTTTAACAACTTTTCGATGGGAACGCAAGTGCTGATTGATCAATTTAATGTTAAACACTGGTTTTTAGTACATAATCCTTATGGCGGAACCGATACGGATATCTACTATCGGCAAACCGGCAACGAACCTGCTCCCGGTAACGAAAATCAATACTTTAGCGTGATAGAACCTACAGGTAATTACAATAAAATCTCATTGGGTGTCGGTCATTCTCCTTCTTTGAATTTCGATTCTGCCATGACTGCCGAAATGTGGGTAAAATTTTATCCGCAAATTACCTATGATGCTCCCCTTTTATTAAAACTGAAAGAGGCATATTTCTGGGATTATGAACCAATGGGTTATGATATTGCTTATCGAAATAATAATGGCACTATTGCAATCAATAGCGGACTTCAAACCGACAAAGGTCGTTTTGTCAATTGGTGCCCTTCCGAAATTAAGGATACGCTCTGGCATCATGTTGTATTTACCTATGATGCAAATGCAGGGTTGAACAATTTCATTACTTATGTGGATGGTGTAGTAAAAGCCAAACAAACTGTTACGGGAAAAATCGATGCCGGCGAAGGAATGTTAAAACTCGGGCCATATATAAGTAACAATTATTATCATGATTTGGCATATAACATTGATGAGGTTCGCCTTTGGAATACGGCACTTACACAAAGTCAGATTCAGCAAAATATGACACGAACCAATTTTGAAGGAGAAAATCATTTAAAAATGTATTTGAATTTCAACGGCACATTTAAAGATTTGTCCGGCAATGAAAATGATGGTATTCCCATGTTGATGGCTGAGTTAATGCCTTCCGATTTCAATCCGCCATTGACCAACTTTGAACTTTACAAAGTGCTCAATGAAGTCTCGTTGAACAACAAAACCGTTAATGGCAAAGAATTCAAATGGGATTTTGGGAATGGACAAAGCAGTAACGTAATAAATCCGAAATACACTTATCCTTCTGCCGGAGAATTTCAAATCACACTTACCGGCAAAAACGAAAACAGCGTAACATCATGGTCTCAAAATGTGAGCATTCAAGGACTGGACCACTTCGATCCCAAAGCAGCAGGCAATAGCGGGTGGGTTACACTGCAAATATATGGTGGCGGTCTATCGGCTGAAGGGACACAAATTCTTTTAAGAAAATCCGGAAATCCCGATTTGGTTAGTGATTCGGTTTTTGAAGTTGCACCGGGTGTTTTACGTACCCGCATTCCGGTTGACAGCGTTAAAACCGGTAATTGGGAAGTGATTGTAAAGAAAGGTGTAACAGAACAAAAATTTCCTGATCCATTTGTAGTTCAACCAACATTCAGTCCCGAACCCTGGGTTTCGTTTGACGGAAGAGGCGCCATCCTGTTCAATCGCTGGCAAACTTACACCCTGAATTTTGGCAACAAAGGCAATGTAGATACGTACAGCGTTCCGGTCTGGTTTGCCATTACGGATGATCCGAATCTGGAAATTGAATTTATCGATTTCAAAATGGACGTTCCACAAATGGCAATAGATAAAGGCATTGCAACAGAAATCAGAAACATTGGCGAATACTTTACCACCGATACCGTTTTTAAAAATCACGCTATGGCTCGTGTTTATCCATTCATGCTGCCTGTGATTAAGGCAAATTCTTCGGGTGCCATTCATATTCGGGTAAAAACACCAAAGGCCTTTGATACAAAAGTCTGGATGAATCCCAGCTGGCTGGAAAAGGTACCAGAAAAACATTATGCTATTTCACTTGTAAATAAAGAAAGACAAAATGCGCCGGCCGTTACTTCCGATGGTTTGGCTGCTGCCGAATGTATGGTGAAAGTGCTGGGAACAGGTGTCATCGATATTGGTACTTCAGCCATACCGGGCGTAGGTTGTGTTTGGTCGGTTGGAAAATATGCTTACAGTTTAACCGATAAATCTTCCTACAATGATAAATGGGCTATTGGCAATACGCTCTGGAATGGTGCCGTTACTTTTGTAGATTGTGGCGTTAATCTAAGTGGAATTGGTGGTATTGTAAAGGGTATGGGCGTATTTTTAGCCAATATGGCTGGCTATGCAAGAGATT
>Ga0208825_1000823_pt1 | contig 26926 bp, 25 predicted proteins | sample AD_UKC113_MetaG_FD_184450 | JGI IMG/M metagenome (GOLD analysis project Ga0208825, IMG submission 184450) | Active sludge microbial communities of municipal wastewater-treating anaerobic digesters from Hong Kong - AD_UKC113_MetaG (SPAdes)... | ecosystem: Engineered > Bioreactor > Anaerobic >...
GGGTTTCGGGATAGGGTGCTAGCCATTTGTTGTGGGCTGCACAATTTCCGCCTCAATTTTCGTCCTTGGCATTATCCACCCTTACAACTTCACCTGTTTGTCAATTTTTAAATCAGTATAATGTCTAATGTATTGCACGCCCATATCGGAGCTCATCGCCGTGCCCAGCAACATCACCGCCACCGCCGAGGCCACGTAGCTGTCGAAAATGTCGGCGCCCATGCCGGCGACATCGCCCACGTTATCGCCGACGTTATCGGCGATCACGGCGGGGTTACGAGGATCGTCCTCCGGGATTCCCACCTCCACCTTGCCCACCAGGTCCGCGGCGATGTCCGCCGTTTTGGTGTAGATACCGCCGCCGGCTTTCGCCAACAGCGCCAGTGTCGAGGCCCCGAAACTGAAGCCCAACACGATCTGCGCCTCCCCCGTGAGCAGGTAGATGGTGCACATTCCCACCACGCCAATGCCGACCATCGCCAGGCCCAGAACCGCGCCGGCCTTGAAGGCCACGTTGAACGCCGGGGACAGCCCCTTCTCCGCTGCCGTCGCGCTGCGTACGTTGGCCTCGACGGCGACCGTCATCCCCATGTAGCCCGCCACAGAAGAAAGCAGCGCGCCCGTCAGGAAGGCCAGCGACATCTTCAGGCCGTAGCCGGGGTCCTGATTTCCCAGGCCAAAGACGATGAAGAGGAGCAGCGCGATGATCGCCGCTAACATCAACAGGGCGCGATACAACTTCTTGAGGTACGAAATCGCCCCTTCCCGAATCCAATGGGCTACCTTACGCGCCTGGGGTGTGCCGGGATCCTGCCGATGCACCCAGAGATACAGCCACACCGCCATTCCAATGGACACTAATCCACACACAATGCCAACGATTAACCAAGCTGTTTCAGTCATTGTTCCCTTGACTCCTGATAAGATCTTGTCCTCAGCGCCGGGCACCTGCCGGCAACCAGCGACCCGTAGCCGGCATCGGCGACCGGTCACGCCTTACATGTTGGCTGAACGCCACCAGCGATAATGCCTGGCGCGCAATTCATCCCGTGAGGGCAGCGGGAAGTAGAGGAACTGCTCCCGGTTGCCCACGAAAATCCCGCTCTTGATCGTGCGATAAGGGAACGTCGCCGGCGAGATACGATCCACCATCTTCGTGCTCACAGTCTTGGTGCGCAAATCCACCAGACACTGACGCAGGTGATCAATGTTCGCATAGGGCAGATCGCCGACCGCGCCGTATTCGGGGTTTTCTGCCAGCTCGCCCAGACTCAGCTCCACAAAGCACACCGCGGGCAGGGTCAGCAGCGAGGCGGGATTATTGACAATCAGATCGTAGAACTCATGCGGGGGCAAACTGCTCACGACCAACGGATGAACGGGCGCGATCTCCTGATACAGGTGCAACCCCGCTTCTTCCGCCGGCAGCGCCGGGCTGGGATCCAGGCCCAAAGTGCGCCCGTCCTGAGTCACCAGGTAGAGCTTCTGGATCGCGTCGAGGGACACATGCTCCAGCGCGCGGTACACGGAGATGTAGAGCGAGCGCTTGGGCGCGCCGTCCTCGTGCGGGACACAGCGGCGGAGGCCTTCCTCGATGGGCAGCGCGTCATGCCGATAGTCGGGATCAATCTCGAAGAAAATTGCCTGTCCATGGGATTTCTTTTCGCTGCCGACGGCGTAATAGGCGCCAAATTGCTCCGGGGTGAGCATTGAGGCAATCAACGCCTCGGGGATCAAAGACAGATACAGATGTACAGCCATCGCTTTTCCTCCTTGTTTGGAAGTCAAACCTGTCTGAATATGGAACCCGTAAGCGAGCCAAATTGCGCACATTATAGCACACTTTCGAAAAATAAAGTCCGCCCCGATCAAAAACTGCGAGCCGACGCCACTTTGCCGCGTCGGCTCGCAGTTCCCTCAACAGGGCCTTCCTCTCCACAAGCGACCCAGATTCTGCCAGTTTGACGTATCTGTCTGCAAAATCTGCGGACGAATGCCACTGGCGTCTGAAAAACCTGGCTCAAGGGAGGCTTATTCTATGAACACTTCCACCCGCTCGCCATCTTTCTCATCTGCCACATCAATGATGTGCCCTTGCATGCCACTGGTTAGCAAGGCCTCCAGCTCCTCAGCATCGAGGGACACTCCCCCCACAACGATATTGGGAACGCTCTGCCCGCCGCGACGCAAGGCCGCACGCACGAAATTCAGTGGCATGGTGAGGTTCACCCGGATCGCTCCCGTCTCCGAATCGGTGACTTTGACCCGCAGGGCGTGCGGTCGAGGGGACGCCGGAGCCTCGGCCTCGCCGACACTTGCCAGCGCCTCCAGCAACCGCGCGGCATCCTCCGCGGTGATCTTGCCCTCCGCGACGAGCTGCAGAATCCGCAGCCGCTCCTCCTCCCGCTGCCGCGAGGTAGGACGCGGCGGCGCGGGCGCCCGCGGCGGCGGGGGAACATTGGGAACAGAGGGCACCCGTCCGACAAAACCACTGCGCGGCGGCTCCTCCCACTGGAATTCGAGCTGCTCGGCAGCATCGCGGAGGGCTTCCAGACGGATTTCCAGGGATTCCAGTTTCCATTCCAGGCGCTCCTTCTTTGCCAGCAGGCGTTCGCGCTGCGCGCTCAGGCGCTCTCGAGCGCCGGGGACGCTCTCGTCAAGCGTTTGCAGCTCGTGCTCCAGCTCCTCCAACGAGGCCTGTAAATCGGCAAGTTCGGCTTCGATTTCGGCCTTGCGGCTCTCCGTTTCAGCGACATTTTCCAGCAATCTCTCGCGGCGACGCGCCAGTTTTTCGGCCATTCTGGCCTTCAGATCATCACGGACCATGCTTCACCTCCGCACTCGAAATTCATTTTCTCGTCAACAGCTGCAAGACGCGCCTGACCGTCGTCTTGCCTTCCGCCAGGTCGTCGAGGAGCTGCTGCCGGGTCTCTGCCGCGGGTTCCTCCTCCACCTCATAGCCCAAAGCGCGCATCACGTCGTGCAGACGATTCCGCGCGGTAGGATAGGAGATCCCCAATTCCTCCTGGACACGGGTCAACTTGCCCTCGCAGCGCAGAAAGAGCTCCACAAACTGCCATTGCTCCTCGCTCAGGCGCGATAGCCGCTCCAGGGAAAAACTGCCTTCCAGGGAAGTGCCGCACTGAGAGCACGTCAACCGTTCCACCAACAACTCCCCTTCGCAGATGGGACATTGCGCCGGCATATGATACATACTCACCTCCTGACATTGATTTTACTACAGTGTAGCACAGAAATTAAAGCCTGTCAAGGCATAAAGTGTGATTTTTCAAAACTAGAGATTAGAAATATTAAGATCACGCTTTAAGATCATCTTGACCCAACCGCGACCGGAGAGGAAACAGCGCCTGGCGGTTGATGGACGTCCCGACTTTACAGGTCATTCGTCACTACGCTCAGCTAAGCATTTACCCTATGATGGAATTGGTCACCAAGAAACACTTGACCGGGTTTTTATCAGCATCTCACCTCCTTTCTTGGCAGTGACGCCCCTGGCACCCCCCTCGCCGGGGGCGTCACGCATTCTAACGCGCGGAAAATCCCTTTGTTGTCCTCAAGCCCCATGGTATAATTCCCTTCATATGAACCCTGGTGAGCACTTGTTTTCCTGAAAAGCAGCTCTACCATATACACGTAGAGGATTGATGCAGCAGGGCAGCCAAAACAAATCCAACCGCAAATGACGTCAGGAGCGCAAAGTTTTCAGCAATTTCCTGTACCTGCCCGGCCCATGCCGGCGCGCCGGCCCGTAAGATCGCCGCTGCGCTGTCATCTCATTCAAGGGAGTATCCTACATGCCACCGAAATTCCTGGAGCGGGTCTTCGGCAATTCCAATGATCGGGAAATTGCCCGCCTGCAGAAAGTCGTCCAAACGATCAACGCGCTGGAGCCGGAGTTCCAGGCGCTGAACGAGGCCCAATTACGAGCCAAGACCGACGAGTTTCGCCGGCGTTATCACGCCGGCGAGACGTTGGAGGAGCTCCTGCCCGAAGCCTTCGCCGCCGTGCGCGAGGCGAGCCGCCGCACCATCGGCCTGCGACACTATGACGTGCAGCTCATCGGCGGGATGATCCTGCACGACGGCAAAGTGGCGGAAATGCGCACCGGCGAGGGCAAGACCCTCGTCGCCACGCTGCCGCTCTACCTCAATGCGCTCACCGGCCAGGGCGCCCATCTGGTGACGCCCAACGATTATCTGGCGAAATTCGGCGTGCAATGGATGGGGCCGGTGTACCATGCCCTGGGAATGAGCGTGAGCGTTATCCAATCAGGGCAGGGCGTCCCCGATGAAGCCTCGTTCCGCTACGACCCCAACTATGTGTCCGAAGACGACCGGCTGCAGAACCTGCGCCCCATCACCCGCCGCGAGGCCTATCAATCGGACATCACTTACGGCACGAACAACGAATTCGGCTTCGACTATTTGCGCGATAACATGGTCATTGCGCTCTCGCAGTGCGTCCAGGGGAACCTGTCCTACGCCATCGTGGATGAGGTGGACAGCATCCTCATTGACGAGGCGCGCACGCCGTTGATCATTTCCGGTCCGGCAGAGGAATCCTCCGAGCTGTACAAGCGTTTCGCCGGGCTCGTGCCGTTGCTGCACGAGGGCACGGACTACGAGGTGGATCTGCGCACGCAAGTGGTCCTGCTCACCGAAGAGGGCGTCGCCAAAGTGGAGCAGCTGCTCAACATCCCCGAAGGCGAAAGCCTTTACGATGCGCAACACGCGCACATGCTCCCCTACCTCGACAATGCCCTGCGCGCCAGGGAATTCTATCATCTCGACAAAGAATACGTGATCCGCGATGGAGAGGTCATCATCGTGGACGCCTTTACCGGACGGCTGATGTTCGGGCGGCGCTACTCGGAGGGCCTGCATCAAGCCATCGAAGCCAAGGAGCATGTTCCCATCCAACGCGAGTCGCTGACCTACGCGACGATCACGTTCCAGAACTTCTTCCGCATGTATCACAAACTCGCCGGCATGACCGGCACCGCGGAGACGGAGAAAGAGGAACTCCGCAGCATCTACGCCCTCGACGTCGTCGTCCTGCCGACCAACGTGGAATATCGCGCCCGCTTCGAGGAGCTGCAGGAGCGAGAGGTGCCGGCGACGACGAGCGGGGTCGCCTTCGCGGGAATCCTGCCGGAGGACGCCGGCGATAAAATCAAAGTCACGGTCTACGACGACACGGACGGAACGCGCTATTTCCGGCGGCTGGATCTGCCCGACCAAATCTACAAATCCGAGACGGCTAAATTCCGCGCCGTAGTGCAGGAAATCAAAGCCGCTCACACCGCCGGCAGACCGGTGTTGGTCGGCACCACCGCCATCGAAACCTCGGAGCGCCTGTCAAAGATGCTGAGAGCGGCGGGCATCCGCCACGAAGTGCTCAACGCCAAGTATCACGAACGCGAGGCGACCATCATCGCCCAGGCGGGGCAACCGGGAACGGTCACCATCGCCACCAACATGGCGGGCCGTGGCGTGGACATCCTGCTCGGCGGCAACCCGGAAGGGATGGCGCGCGAGCAACTGCGCCGCGAGGAAATAGACCTCACCCAAATTCCCCCGGCGGAATGGGACGCCGCGCTCCGTCTGGCGCGTCGCGGGGAGGATCCTACCTCCCAATTCCCCACCCGCTGGGCGCAGGTGCTGTACGAAAAAGTCCAGCAGTGCGCCATGGATCGAGAGAAGATCTACGCGGCGGGCGGACTGCACGTCATCGGCACCGAGCGCCATGAAGCGCGCCGCATTGACAATCAGCTGCGCGGACGCGCGGGACGCCAGGGCGATCCCGGCTCCAGCCGCTTCTACATCTCCCTGGAAGATGAGCTGATGCGGCGCTTCGGCGGCGAACGCCTGCAACCGTGGATGGAACGCGCCGGCATGGAGGACGCGCCGCTGGAGTTCAACGTCCTCGGCAAAGTGATCGCCTCGGTGCAGGAACGGGTCGAAGGCTACAACTTCGACGTGCGCAAACACGTGCTGGAATACGACAACGTCGTCAACAAACAACGCGAAGTCGTCTATGCCGAACGGCGCAAGATCCTCTCCCGGGAGGACCTGAAAGACAATCTGCTGGAGATGGTGGAAGCAGAAATTCGCCGCGTCGTCACGGCCGCCACCGCCGGGGATGAGGAAGAATGGGACCTCCAGGGGCTGCTGGCGGAGCTGCGCCGCTTCGTGCCGTCGTTGCCGCGCGATTTCACCGTCGAGGCGATGGCGCGGCTGAAACCCGACGCGCTCATAGCGCAGCTCAACACGTGGGCCGCTCAAACTTACGAGCGGATGCATCAGCAATGGGGCGCCGAGCTCTATCGCGCCATGCGGCAGGACGAGGTGACCATCGGGCGCATCCTCGACACGCACGAGCCGTTCCATGAAGACGTGGCGGCGCGACTGCGCGCGCTGTGGGGCGCGGAGACGGTGGAGGAACTGCGCGAGGTCCCCTTGCGGCGGCTTTCCGCCGAACAAGAGGCGCAAGTGCAGGCGCTCGTCACCGAAGCGCGGCGGTTGGCCTCCGATCGCCAGCTGATGTTGCGCGCGCTCGACACCGCCTGGATCCGGCATCTCACCGACCTGGACATCCTGCGCGAGGGCATCGGGCTGCGCGCCGTCGGGCAACAACGACCGCTGGTCGCCTATCAAAAGGAAGCCTTCGAGATGTACCAGGAGATGCTGGCGAGCGTGCAACAGGAGATCGTGCGCCATCTGTTCCTCATGCCAGCGGCGCCGGCAACCAGAGCCGCCGCCGGGCGGCGCCCCTCGCCGGCGGCGCTCACCCCTGCCGCGAAGCAACCGGTGCTGCGGACGAGCGGCGGCAGCACTCAGGCGCCCCCTTCACCGCAGATCAGTCGGCGACCGGGGACGCGGGAATTGGGGCGCAACGATCCATGCTGGTGTGGCAGCGGCAAAAAATACAAGAACTGTCATTTCCAGGAAGATCAACAAAAGGGCCTCAAGCGCTATGTCAGCCAGAAACCGGCCAGCGAACACGCGCGTGCGGCGTCGAGCAAGTAGCCTGTAGCCAGGTCCGACGGAACCGGAGAAGCAGTAGCCATGGAAAAAGACAGTCTGGCCAACCGCGCCTATACCGGGGACATTGATCCAGTCCTGCTGGATTTTCTAAACCAATACGTGGATTCGTTCATCAAATGGGATCTGATGCGCTTCTTCTTCAACAATCCGCACACCATTGACACGGTAGACAACATCGCACGCTACGCAGGGCGCAATCAGGAGACGGTGGGGCAGGAGCTGGCAGAGCTCGCGGAACGCGGCCTGCTGGAAGAAACCCACATGGGGGCGCTCGTAGTCTACGCCCTCTCGGCGGACCCGGAACTCCGCGACAGGCTCACCCGCTTCATCCAGGCCAGCGAGGACCGGCAATTCCGCATTCGCGCCATCTATCACGTCATCAAAGGCAGCTACTGAAAGGGGCGCCCGTGAAGGGGGAAGCAAGTCATGCCATCTGAAGAACGTGCCCTCACCGGTGTGCCGGGACTCGATCAGATGCTCGGCGGAGGCTTCCTGCCGCGGACGGCCAATCTCGTCGAAGGCGCGCCCGGCTGTGGCAAGACTACCCTGGGCATGCAGTTCATCCATTATGGGGCCACGCATGGCGAGCCGGGATTGATCCTCACTTTTGAGCAATTCCCGGAGCAGTATTATCGGGACGCCGCAGGTTTCGGCTGGGATTTTCGGGACCTGGAGCAGCGCCGGCTGTTGCAGGTCATCATGAGCAGCCCGGAAGTCACCAAGGCAGACCTCGAACGCATCAACGGGCGCATTTCCGGCCTGGTCAACAGCATGGGCGTGAAGCGCATCCTGGTAGACAGCATCTCGCAATTCGAACGCCTGACGGACGACCCGGTGGAGCTGCGCAATCTGCTGCACGGTTTTCTGAACGCGCTCCGCCGCGAGGGCCTGACAGCGCTTCTCACCCGTGAGGCCTACGTGCTGTTGGGCGACGAGCCCCATCCCAACGATGAGACCGAAGAGAGCATGAGCTTCCTGGTAGATTCATATATTATGCTGCGCTACGTGGAAATCGAAAGCGCTATTCACCGCGCCATCATCGTGCTCAAAATGCGCGGCAGCGCGCACGACACGCATATCCGGCAATTCGATATTGGCCCCGATGGGCTGGTGGTCCAAGCACCATTCAAGGGGCGTGAGGGCATTCTGAGCGGCACCCCGCAGTATATGGCGGAGTCGTTCATCAAGGCCTTTGTGCGACGCGGATAGGTTCGCTGAGGAGACGGGAGAACCGCCATGATCCTGCGCCTGCTCCTGGCAATTATCGGTTGGTGTGGCATCTTACTGTTGCAACTGATCCTGATGGGTATCGCGCGCTTCTTTGAGCGCAGCTCCGATTCCCCTACGCATTATCGCCTCTACAGCGTCCCGATCCTCTTGACGACGTTGGGAGCCCTCATCTACGTGATCCGCATCCCCTTTGTCACAGCCTGGCCCGACTTTACCGGCGACCCGCTGGCCAATGGGTTCCTGTGTCTCGCCGGCATCGTCCTGGTACTCCTGAGCAGCCTGTTGCACGATCAGATGTTACGAGGGCCGCGCTCATGACGGATAGTCAGATCCTGACCTCACACCTGGCGCTGCCCATCTTCGCCGGCATTTTGTATGTAGGCTACTTGCTACGGATGCTCAGCCAACGGATGGGAGCCGTGACCAAAATGCCGCCCTATTACCGTTGGTTCGATCTTGGAAATGCGTTCATTGCTGCAGCCACCCTCAGCTATATTTTCATCAGTAGTGCAGCGCTCGCCGGCCGGCCCGGGACCTATTTGACGCCGACCTTCAGTCTGCTGACGTTGCACTTGCCCCTGGCTTTGGGGATGGGCATCAACAGCTTCATCGCCCTCAAGTACTGGGGCTGGCTCGCCAAACAGCGTTAGGGTATTTCCAGGAGCTGCCGCCATGACCACGCTCACACATCCAATGACTGCAAAGGGTATGTTGCAACACGAGCCGGATTCACAGAAATTAATGCGTGTATGGGCACGCAAACTTCCCAAAATAGATTTACATCGGCATCTGGAAGGCTCGCTGCGACTACAAACGCTGGCGGAGATCGCCATGGAGCACGGCATTGACCTGCCCAGCTACGACGTCGAACAGCTGCGTCCTTACGTGCAGGTCACCGATGATTATCCGGACTTTCATCGCTTCCTGGAGAAATTCAAACTGCTGCGGCGCTTCTACACTTCCAAGGAAGCAGTGCAGCGCATCACCCAGGAAGCGCTCCTTGACGCTGTTGCCGACAATATCCGGTATCTGGAGCTGCGTTTCAATCCGGTGGCCCTGTCGCGGGCGCAAAGCTTCTCGCTCGGCGATGTGGTGAGCTGGGTGACCGAAGCCGCCGCGGAGAGCCAGAAACACAACGACATCCGAACCTGCCTGATTCTGCAGATCGGCCGCGAGGAATCGCTGCGTGTGGCCGAGGAAATTGTGGATCTGGGGATTGCCTTTCACGGACCCCTGGTGCGGGGCATTGACCTGGCAGGCGACGAGCTCAACTATCCGGCACGCCGCTTCGAGAAGCCATTTCAGCGCGCGCGGGCGGCGGGCCTGCACGTCACCGTCCATGCCGGCGAAGCGAGCGGCGCGGCGAGCGTCTACGACGCGGTCACCCTGCTGGGCGCCGAACGCATCGGACACGGCATCCGCGCCGTCGAAAATTCAGAGGTGGTGCAGCTGCTCTATCGGCGCAAAATCGCCCTGGAGGTCTGCCCTACCAGCAACTTCCAGACCGGGGCCGTGCCCGGCTTGACCGTGCATCCGCTGATTGACCTGTTCGGGCTGCGACTGAGGGTGACCATCAACACGGATGATCCCAGCGTGAGCGACACGACGCTGAGCGACGAATACCTGGTTGCCATCAAAGCCATCGGGCTGCCCAGGCGCCTCATTTTCCGAGCGCTGCGCAACGCCATCGAGGCTGCCTTCATCCCCGACGAGGAGCGCGAAGGACTGCGGGCGCGCTTCCGAGAGGAACTTGCCGGCTATCCCGAAGCGCTCGAAGAATTCCTGTAAATGGGGACACGGGCGAACGTGGGCACCTGAGCACGGATTCTATTTGCTGAGAAGATCACTTACGCATTACGCATCACGCATTACGCATTTTTGAAGGAGCACGCCATGCGCAATTCAACCCCTCCCCTGGCTGTCGGCACCCATCGGCCCGTGTACCTGTGGGCAGGACCGGGGACGATCCGCATGAATCGCCTCAAATTCATGAACGCCCCCGTCAACGAGGCCGTGCACGAGGAAGCCCACGCGCTGCAGGGCGCCGTGCGCATCGTCCAGGAGGCGCGCTGCAATTGGATCTACCTCACCTACGACTGGGGATTTCCGCCTGAGATCGAAGCCCAGGATTGGGAGGCCTTTCGTCAGGCGGCCCAGGTGTACCAGAGCGCCGGGGCGCGGGTCTTTGGCTACATCCAGACCTCGAATTACGTCTATGCTGGCAGCTACCTGGAGCGCGATTGGTACGCGCGCGATCCGCGCGGACGCCCCTTCCCCTACTACACCGGGCGCTACATGACCTGCTGGCGCCATCCCGACTGGCGCGCGCACCTCCACGAGATGGTCGAGGGCGTGATCGCGGCCGGCGCCGATGGCGTGTTCTTTGACAATCCCTGGTACGGCATGGCGCCACAACACAGCGCTGGCGCCTGGTTAGGCGGCGCTGGCTGCTACTGTGAACGCTGTGGCGCTGCCTTCCGCGCTGCCGCCGGCATCGAGATCCCGCGAGCCCTGGCGCCCGAGACCGATGAGGCGTCGCGGGTCTACCTGCGCTGGCGCGCCGATCAGGTGACCGCGACACTGGCCGAACTGGCAGATCACGCGCGGCAGCTCAATCCCGCCATCCTCATCAGCGCCAACGACTTCGACACGGTGATGCGTCCCAGCTTCGTCACCTACGGCATTGACCTGGTAGGACTCGCGCGCGTGCAAGACGTGGTGATGATCGAGGATTATGGGCTGGTGCACTGGCGTCCCGAAGCGGCCGAGCTGATCAACAACGCGCTCACCCTCCGCACCGCTCGCGCCCTCATCGGAGACACGCACTTGAGCGTGGAGCCGTACGATCAGGGCATCGGCTTCGACCAGGTCTACGCGCCGCGCCGCTATCAGCAAGCCATCGCCGAAGCCGCCGCCGGTGGCGCCTCCATGGTAGTCAAGGGAACGGAGTTCGTCGAAGCGGATGGGACCTTCACCCTGCTCACCGCCGAGAAATACGCCCCGCAGCGGGAAGCCATCGGCGCGATGCACCGCTGGCTTATTGAAATGGCCCCGCGTTACACAGAGCGCCAGAACCTGGCGCCCGTGGGACTGTTGTATCCCGGCGATGCGCTGTGGCAGCGCTGGGACCGCGTCGCGCCGCTTTACTTCAGCGCAGGACAGGCGTTACTCATGCAGCGCGTGCCCTGGCGCGTTGTCACCCCCGAAGACGACCTGAGCGCGCTGAGCGTGCTCCTGCACAGCGCGCCGCTGCCGCACGACCTGCGCGTCCCTGACACCGTGCGGGTCGTGTCCCTGGCCGCGCTGCCCGGCTGGGTTCGTCCTACGCCCTCCTTCGTGGCCCGCCATGCCGTCATCCGGCGCCTCTACGCGAGCCTGACCGAAGCGCTCTTCCGCGCCTATTTCAAGCGGCGATGGGCGCGGCGGCTGGTGGATCGCCTGGGGCTCACCCAAAAGCACTTCATCCCGCGCAGCATGGCCTTCGGAATCCCCTCGGTCACACGGCAGACGGCATTGCTTTCCGCGCTGGGACCCCTCCCCGGGCCGCGCGTCACCGCCGCCGCGCCGGTGCTCGTCGAACACTGGCTGCAGGGGAACACCCGGCAGCTGCATCTGGTCAACTATGCCGAGACCCCGCAGCAAATCACCGTCGTCTTCGAACAATCGGTCAGCGGGGAAGTGCTCCGTCCGGAGGAGGCGCCGGCGTCCTTCCAGGGACAGACGTTCGAGGACGAACTCGACGTCACCCTGGTGCTGTGTTACAGGCCCTGAGACGTCAGCCGCAAATCCACCCAGGACGCAATTTTTATTTCGAGAGGTGTCGAAGCTAATGCGGCGCTTTCCAATTCCCGATGATGTCCTCATAGAGAGGGAGAATACTCAGACCATGCCCGTGACCCTTGAGACCTACAGCGACGACACCCTGCGCCTGTTCCTGAGCCGCGTCCGCACCCATGATCTGACCGCGTTTCTGCGCCGTTGCACCCCCGCAGCGGTCGAGCGCGTGCTGGAGCTGCTCTCCCCGCGCACGGCGGGAATGCTGCGCGAGGCCCGCTGGGAGGAGGACACGCCGGAGCGCGTTGCCCGCGCGGAGACGCTGTTGCAACGCTGCGCTGCCGGCGCGGATCCCTGCATCTTCTGCGCCATCCTGGAGGGCGCTGCCCCGGCCAGTTTCATCTACCGCGATGCGGTCATCGCCGCCTTCATGGATCTGTACCCGGTCACACCGGGGCACCTGCTCATCATCCCCGTCGCGCACACCCCCACGCTTGACGCCGTCGAACCGGCGGTCGCGGCACACCTGATGGAGCTGGCGCAACGCTTGGGGACAGCCCTGCTGGCCTCCGAGCTGGGATGCGACGCCTTCAACCTGTTCCTCGCCAACGGCGGCGCCGCCGGCCAGGACATCTTCCACGTGCACTTGCATGTCCTGCCGCGCTTCCACGGCGATGGCTTCGGGTTTCGCTTCCCCCATTACTATCCCCGCGAGGCGGATCGGGAGCAGCTGAATCATCAGGCCGCCCGGCTGCAAGCGCTGCTCGAGGGACAGGCCGGGCGAAGTGAGGCCCGCGCATGAAATTCAGCCTGCCTTACGGCCAGGGCCACCTGCAGCTGGAGCTACCCCCACCCTGGCAGGCAGACTGGATCGCGCCGGCGCCGGTCGCCGCGGCGCACGACCCCGCAGGCGCCGTCATAGCGGCGCTCGAGGCCCCCGTCGGCGGCGTGCGGTTGGAGGATTTTCGGGGCGCGCGCTCCGCGGCCATCGCCATCAATGACAAGACCCGTCCGGTGCCCCATGACCTGCTGCTCCCCCCGTTGCTGGCGCGCCTGGAGGCGTTGGGACTGCCGCCGGCGGCGATCACCCTGTTGATTGCCACCGGCGCTCACGCTCCCCTGGCAGCGGAAGAGTTCGAGCGCGTGCTGCCGGCTGCCATCATAGCGCGCTATCCCGTGCGCTCCCACGACTGCGATGACGAGGCCAATCTGCGTTACCTGGGACAGACGCAGCGCGGCACCCCCGTCTGGATGAATCGGCATTTTGTCGCAGCGGAACTGCGCCTCGTCGTGGGCAACGTCGAGCCGCATCAGTTCCAGGGCTTTTCCGGCGGAGCCAAGAGCGCCGCGATCGGGCTGGGAGGGCGCGCCACCATCAACGCCAATCACGCCCTGCTGCGTGACCCGCGAGCGCGTCCCTGCAGCTACGCCGACAATCCCATGCGCCAGGACGTCGAGGAAATCGGGCAGCTGGCGGGGATTCATTTCGCGCTCAACGCCGTCCTCACGCCAGAAAAAGCCCTGGCGCACGCCGTCGCGGGCGCGCCGCGCGCTGTGATGGAAAGCGCCATGCCCCTCGCGCGCGCCATCTTCGAGGTCGCTGTCGTCGCCCCCTACGATCTCGTCATCGTCGCGGCCGGCGGTCATCCCAAGGACCTCAACCTCTACCAGGCGCAGAAGGCCCTGGCGCACGCCTCGCTGGCGGTGAAGGAACAGGGACTGATCATCCTGGTCGCCGCGTGCCCCGAAGGCCTCGGCAGCCGGGAGTACGAGCGGTGGATGCTGGATCACGGTCCCCGCTCCATTCCCGAAGTCTTCGCGCGCTTCGAACAGGAGGGCTTCCGGGTGGGACCGCACAAGGCGCTGCTCCTCGCCCGCGACGTGAGGCGCTTGCGCGGTGTGTGGCTGGTCTCCGAAATGCCCCCGTCACTCGTGCGGCAGGTGCTGCTCACGCCGGCCAGCCTGGACGAGGCCCTGCGCGCAGCCCTGGAGCTGCTGCCGTCTGAGGCTCGCATCGGTGTCATGCCGGTAGGAAATGCCACCGTCCCGCGTCTGGAAGAAAGCGCCATGGACTGACGCACACTCTGCAAGCATGAAAATGGGAGTTGCAAGTTGCGAGTTACGAGTTGTGAGAGACTACGACAATTCTCGACTCACGGCTCACGGCTCTCTATTTGCTGAAGAGATTACTTACGCATTACGCATTACGCATTACGCATTACGGAATTACGCATTATCATTTTCACAGGAGGCCTTACATGCAGAATCGCACGTTCAAATGGTATGACATGATCACAGTCAACATCTATTACCTGGCGCTGACGATGCTTTCGCAGACGTTGGTGCCCCTGGTGCTGCCGCTCCTCGTCCAGCAATTCGTCGGCGAGACGCAGAAAGCGACCTACCTCGGCACCATCCGGCTCTGGGGCTTGATGGTGGCGCTGTTGGCGCAGGCGTTCTGGGGCATGATCTCGGATCGCAGCACCTCGCGCTGGGGGCGACGGCGTCCCTTCATCCTCGGCGGCACGATAGGCGACTTCATCTTCCTCATCGGCATTGGCCTGACAGCCGGCCTCTCCGGCCTGACGGGCTTCTGGGTCCTCTTCGTCTGCTACCTGCTGTTGCAACTCTGCACCAACGCCGCGCACGGCGCGACACAGGGCCTCATCCCCGACCTGGTGCCCGAATCCCAGCGAGGACGCTTCTCCGCCGTCAAGGCCATCTTCGAGGTGCCGCTGCCGGTCATCCTCGTCTCGTTCACCATCGCCACCTTCATCAAGGACGGCAATCTGTGGCTGGGACTGATCACCCTCATGGGCTTCATCGCGGTGAGCACGGCCCTGACACTGCTCGTCCGTGAGGAACCGCTGCGCGAGACGCCGCCGCCGCTGAACTGGGAGCCTTTCCTGCGGCTGCTGGCGATGACCGCCGCCTTCACCGTGGTCATCCTGGGGATGGGGCAAGTCGTCTCGTGGCTCGGCGCGGCGTTTGCCGGCATCCAGAGCCCGCTCGGCCTGAGCCTGCTGATGGGCGCGGCGGGGCTGCTGGCCATGGCCGTGGCGAGCGTGCTCGGCGTTTGGGTGAGCGTGCGCCTCTGCGTGGGAGCCGCAAATCAGCGCGAGCATCCCGCCTTCACCTGGTGGGTAGTCAATCGTCTGGCGTTCCTCGTCCCCGCCTTCAGCCTGTCCGGCTTCGCGCTCTACTTCCTGCAGGGACGTCTGAAACTCACTGCCGAAGCTGCCACGGGTCCCGCCGCGCAAATGATGATGTTCGTCGGCGTCTTCGTGCTCCTGGCGGCCCTGCCGAGCGGCTGGCTGAGCGATAAGTTCGGGCGCAAGCCCATGGTCGCCCTCAGCGGCGTCCTCGGCGGCGTCGGCACGCTCATCTTGCTGCTGGCGCCCAACCTGGCCTTGATCTACGTCGGGGCCTGCATCATCGGCCTGGGAACGGGAATCTTCTACACCGCCAACTGGGCGCTGGGCACAAGTCTCGTCCCCGACAAAGAGGCCGGGCGCTATCTGGGCATCTCTAACCTGGCAGGGGCCGGCGCCGGCGCCATCGGCACCTACATCGGCGGCCCGATCGCCGATTTCTTCACCGTCCACATGCCGCAGACGCCGGGATTGGGGTACATCGTCATCTTCGCCATCTATGGCCTGCTGTTCCTGCTCTCGACGGCCGCGCTCGCCGGGGTGCAGCTCCCCGCGCGACCTGAGGCGCAGAGCTGAGCCATGCCGGGCAGTTTCAACGGTGATTTCGCCGCCGCCGCCCAAGATTTCATGCGCGCACGACAGGCAGCGGAGATAGAACGCCTCATCGCGCGTCTCACCGGGCGGCCCATAGACCTCGTCGCGTATGAAGCGGTGCGGCAACAGCTACGTGCCCAACGTCTCGCGCCCCGCGGCCTGCACGACGTCCCACTCGACGCCATCATCGGCAGTGTGGACCGTTACACCGACTTCACCCGCAGCTTCCTGCCCCGGCACGACGGCTACAAAGAACGTTGGGCGCGGGTCAAAATGGCGACGGAGGACATGGCCGGCCTGCCGCCGGTGGAACTCTACAAGGTCGGCTCCGCCTATTTCGTCAAGGACGGCCATCATCGCATCTCCGTCGCCCGGCAGCTCGGCGCCACTCACATTCAGGCATATGTGACCGAAGTGGACACGCCCGTGCCCATCACCCCCGATTTGAGGATGGAGGACCTCGTCCTCAAAGGGGAATACGCGGCCTTCCTCGAAGCCACGCGCCTGCACGAGACACGTCCCGACGCCAATCTGGAAGTGACCGTTGCCGGGCGCTATCACGAGCTGGAAGAGCACATCGCCGTGCACCGCTACTTCATGGGCGAAACGGCACAGCGCGAGATTCCCTTCCCCGAAGCCGCCGCACACTGGTACGACACCGTCTATCTGCCCGTCGTCGAAACCATCCGCGAGTACCAGCTGCTGCAGCGTTTCCCTCAACGCACGGAGGCCGACCTTTACCTCTGGGTCTCGGAGCATCGCGCCGAACTGCAGGCCTCTCTGGGATGGGAGATTGACTACGACGAGGCCGCCTCGCATCTGGCGGAAGAGGGGAAAGAAGGTGCCGAACCCCTGGCGCGCTTCGGCGGCTGGCTGCTGGACGCCCTGATCCCCGCAGGCCTGGAAAGCGGCCCGCCGCCGGGTCACGGGCGCGAGACGCTCGACAGCACCTCGCCGCTGTTCCGCGATATTCTGGTGCCGCTCTCCGGCGCCGAAGAGAGCTGGCAGGCGTTGGAACAGGCCCTTGACGTCGCCCGACGTGAGGGCGGCAGTCGCTTACGCGGGCTGCACGTGATCGCCGGGGAAAACGCTGGGGGCGATACCGCCGCCTTGCAGACGCGCTTCGAGCAACGGTGCCAGGAAGCGGGTCTTGCCGGGCAGCTCGTGATCGAAAGAGGGAGCATCGCCCGCACCATCTGCGAGCGCGCCCGGTGGGCGGACCTGGTCATCGTGAAGCTGGCCCATCCGCCCGGGGAACAGCCCCTCGCCCGGCTGAGCTCTGGTTTCCGCACGCTGATTCGACGCTGTACCACCCCCATCCTCGCCGTGCCGCGTCAGGCGCGTCCTCTGGGAAGCGCGCTGCTGGCCTACGATGGCAGCCCCAAGGCCAAAGAAGGGCTCTTCGTCGCCGCCTATCTGGCCGGGCGCTGGGCCATGCCGCTCGTCGTGCTCACCGTCATGGAAAGCGAACCGCATCTTTCGGAGACGTTGCTGGAGGCGCAGCGCTATCTCCACTCCCGCGCCCTGCGCGCCACCTTCGTGGACGACAAAGGCCCGGTCGGCGAGACGATCCTCCGCACGGCCCGCGAGCACGGCTGCGACCTCATCATCATGGGCAGCTACGGCCTCAGCCCGGTAGTGGAAATCGTTCTGGGCAGCACGGTGGATCAGGTGCTCCGCGAAAGCCCCCTCCCGGTCCTGATCTGCCGCTGACGACGGACGTGGCCCTCGCGTCTTGCCGCGCTTTCTGCATCAAACGCAGACTCCCCCAGGGAAATCCCTGGGGGAGTCTGTTTGGACGTCTTTTCCGGCTGACTCAGCCGGTTTCAAATCAGACGGAACGCACGATCACTCCACAAATTCAAAACGCTCGCCCTTGGCGCCGCAGATCGGGCACGTCTCCGGCGGCTCCGGCCCCTCGTGGGTGTAACCGCAGACCGGGCAGATCCAGTAATCCGCCGGCTCCATCGGCCCCTCAAGATTCGCCAGTGCCTTGCGGAACAGCGCCTCGTGGATCTTTTCCACTTCCCAGGCCCACGTGAAAGAGCGCAGGGCATTCTTGTCTTCCGCGGCCTCGGCATCCTTGATGAATTCAGGGTACATCGAGACGACTTCATAATTCTCGCCTGCGATGGCTACCTGCAGGTTCTCCGCCGTGGAATTGACCCCGCCCATCGTCTTGAAGTGATTGATGGCATGGACCGTCTCCGCGGCAGCCGCTGCACGGAACAGTTTGGCGACCTGCGGATGCCCCGCCGCATCGGCCTCCCGGGAAAACGCCGTATAACGGCGATTCGCCTGGGACTCACCCGCAAACCCAGCCTGCAAATCTTCCATTACCTTCGACATCGCTCTACCTCCTGTATCATTTGTATAAAGTGACATGAACTTCCCGGCAACATCCACAGTCACCGCCGGGACACAGAAAGCCTGGTAAAAACCTCAGCCCATGAATTTCCCCAAAAGCACCTCCTTCGAAAATAGAGATCAGCGAGTCAGCAGTCAGCGAATCAGCGAAAAAGCGAGAAGGCGAAAAAGCGAATCAACGAATCAGCGAATCTCAAAGTCACTTGCGTGGCAAATGTAACGCGACCTTCAGGCCACTCTCAGGCCACCCCTGAATGAATTCTGGGGCTGATACGCCCCAACCAACGCGCTTCAGCGCGGTTAGGTCATGTCAGGCGGGGGATTCCATCCCCAACCCAACCGAGATGAGCCGTCGCAGCCTTCAATCCCGACTCACCCCTCACGACTCACAGTCGTGGGGTTTCTGATACAGCTCCATCAGGACGCCGTGCGTGCTCTTGGGATGGACGAACACGTAGCGCGTGCCGTTATCGCGCGTGCGAATTTCGCCGGTCATGCGGGCGCCCTGCGCTTCCAGCTGCGCCACCGCCGCCTCGAGGTCCTCCACCAACACACAGAGATGATGGATGCCCTCGCCGCGCTTCTCGATGAACTTGCCAATGCTGTTTTCGGGATCCAGCGGACGCAGCAGCTCGATCTCGGATTCGCCCAGCGGCAGACAGGCGATCTCCACACCTTCGAGGGGCACTTCAGTCCGCTCGCTCACTTCCAGCCCCAGCGCTCCCTGATAAAACTGCAGTGCGCCTTCCAGGTCATTGACGGCAATCGCAATGTGGTGAATGTGCATGGCTCCTCCTGAGACTCTCTCTGTATCCCTGTGATGTCCTGGCGTAAATCTCCCTACTTCACAGCAGCGCTTTCTCATTCCGATAGTTCTACTATACTGAGCTTTGCAGAGGCGTCAAGTCACCCGCCCCCGCGCTTGCCCCCTGAAGCAGAGTAAGGTACAATGCAAGGGAACGTGGACACGTGTAAAGGTGAAAACGTGCGAAGGTGCCCACGTGTGAACGTGCGACCGTAAATGATTCGCCTTTTCGCTTTTTCGCTGACTCGCTGAGGAGACCGTATGTTTCATGCTGCCGATCGAGTGCTCGTCGGGGTGATCACCGATCCCGCAGATTTCGCCATTGCGCGGGATCAGGGCTGGTATCGGGTTCCCGCCCGCCACGCGCCGCCATCCATAACGGACACCGCGGCGCTGGCGTTCTACTTCACCGCCGCCTTCGAGGCTGAGAAATGGGCCATTCACTGGTACGCCGAAGTGCGCGGCTATGAGCTGGCCCGGCGGCGCGATCTGCTGCCCGCTGAACCGTCTCATCCCCACGCCGATGAGGTGTACTACAAGCTGCAGCTGGGTCCGCTGATCCGCCGGGAACCGCCCATCCCCAGCCTGCGCTGGCGACGCATCACTTTCCTGGAGACGACCTGGGACCGCTTCAACGCAGCGGAAGAGATCAACGATCTCTATGTCTCCGGCGCGGACGGGTTGTACGTCACGCTCAAGGAAAGCGGCTTCTTCCCAGAGCGCGATTACTTGATCCGTGAGGACGAGCTGACATACACCGCCGATCTGGCCATTCCCTGCCGCGAGGGCGTCGTCGCCGTCGTGCTCGATGAGCGCCCCGCCCCGGCGCATGTCCTGCGCAGCGACAATGCCGAGGTCGTGCGACAGGCCATCACCGCCCACGGAGGCCCGCTCCTCCCGCAGAAACGGAGTTGAAGGATGACATCAGCGGCGTTTCAACAGCTCACACCCTCTCTCTGGGTCACCCAAAGCCCCTTCTTCGCCACCAACAGCGGTATTTTTATAGAAGTGGGACAGGCTTGCCTGATTGATCCGGGCATCACGCCCGAGGAAATTCGGGGGATCGCGCGGTTCGTCCTGGAGCAGGGCGCAGCGGTGCAGGCCCTCATCCTCACCCACAGCCACTGGGATCACCTGCTGGGGCCGGAGCATTTCCCCGGCGCGAAGGTCATCACCCAGCTGGAATACAAAAACAGCGTGGCGCAGCACGGCGAAGCCATCCTGCAACAGGTCAGCCGCTGGGAAACGCAGGCGAACATCCTCCGCTCGCAGCCCTTCACGCTGCCCCGCCCCACCCTCGCCTTCGAAAGCCGCCTCTACCTCATGGGAGGCGACCACACACTGCAGCTGCTTTCCGCCCCCGGTCATGCCGCCGACCAGCTCGTCATCTACGAGGCCACGACGGGCATGCTCTGGGCGGCGGACATGCTCAGCGACGTCGAGATCCCCTTCGTGAGTCACAGCCTGAGCGCCTACGAGGAGACGCTGGCGCGATTGGCGACCCTGGACGTGCGGGTGTTGATCCCCGGACACGGCGCGCCCACCGCCATCCCCGCCGAGATCCAGGCGCGCTTCGACGCCGACCGCAGCTACCTGAAAACCCTGCGTGAACGGGTGCGCGCCGCCATTGCCGACGGCAAGACTCTCGCGGAGACAGTGGACCTCTGCGCCGACATCCCCTTCCATCACCCAGAAGGGAACGCGGGACCGCATCGCCTGAACGTGGAGAGCGTCTTTGTCGAGCTGGGCGGCGCAGTCGAGGCGCCCCCGGTGGGGTGGCAGCGGGAAGAGGGCTGAGGGAGCCCTGGAATCAGCCCAAGGATGAACCTCCTGACGTCGGCACACCTTCAGGCCTATCGCGCGGAAACATACGGCCTCACGCACCCGCTGCGCAGCGTGGAGGAAGCGCGTGCCTTCGTGGCCGAGCGGGGTTTCGTCTTGTTCTGGCCGATCAAGGGGGTCGTCCTGCCGAGCTTGTGGACTGCCGTCGCGGGCAACCGTCCCGTCGCCGATGAGCACGAGGATCCGGGGCACATCAGCTGGGACTGGAAGGATCAATCCCTGGGCCAGCGGTGGTGGTACTACGCCAAAGTGCTGCGCAAGAAGGCCGGCTTCATCGCGCTGGACACGGTCCCCTTGTTTTACGCGCTCAGCGAGAACTTCGGTTCTCCAGAAGAGGATTACCTGGAGCAATACCGCCAGGGGACGTTGTCGCAAGAAGCTAAGACCCTCTACGAAGCGCTGCTGCGCGAGGGGCCATTGCACACCATCGCCCTCCGTAAAGCGACCTTCATGACGGCGGGCGAATCCAAAGCGCGCTTCGAGCGGGCGCTGACCGAGCTGCAGGCCGATTTCAAGGTTCTGCCCGTCGGCGTGGCGGAAGTCGGCGCCTGGCATTACGCCTTCATCTACGAGTGCACCCATCGGCACTTCCCCTGGCTGCCGGAACGCGCGCACGCTTACGGCATCCGCGAGGCGCAGCGGTTGTTGGTGGAGCGCTATTATCGGATGGTCGGCGCTGCTCCCCTCAGCGAGGCGGGCAAGGTCTTCCAATGGCCCAAAGGGGATGTCGAACGCGCCGTCAGCGCGCTGCTGGCGGCGGGAACCCTGCGGGAAGTCGAGATCGAAGGAGAGCGCGCGCCCTGGATGGCCATCAGCGCGCTGTGAAATGCGGGGTGCGCCGCTGTTGACATTCCGCATTTTCCATGTTAGGATGCTTATGTCTTGATCGCCCAATTCAGGAATCGCTGCATGAGACACCAGGATGAACGATTTCAGCCGCAATCTGAGCTGCGTCTCCAACCGCCTTCATAACCAAGAGGTCGAGGCGAGTAGCGCGGCGGTGCGCCTGCAGTATTCACCCATTTTACCAGCTTACGGAGCCGCCGGGGCTGGTTTTTGTTATCCAGAGGGGGTGATCGCCGAAAAAACATGCACACACGTCGCTGAGCCAACGCTATCCAGAGTCATTTTGTCATCACATCATAGGAGGGGGAGAGATGTTCAAGCGAATTTTAGTCTCAGTCTTCATTCTCGGCGGGATGCTCCTCAGCCTCGCCGGCTGCGGCGGCGGTGAGGACACCATCAAAATCGGACTGCAAGGCCCCATGACCGGCGATTATGCCTACGAGGGGAAAGGGTTCAAAAACGCGCTCACGATGTTGGTGGAACAGGTCAACGCGGCGGGCGGCATCAACGGCAAGCAAGTCGAACTGCTCGTCGAGGACGACGCCGGCGACCCCACGCAATCGGCGCTGGTGGCGCAGCGCCTGGTAGACGCCAAAGTCGTCGCCGTGATCGGCGCGTACAACTCCACGGCCACCGAGCCGGCTTCCGAAATCTACAACGAGGCGGGCATTCTCCACATCACCCCGTCGTCAACCGCGGTGCGACTCACCACCAAGGGTTTCCCGCGCTTCTTCCGCGTGTGCTTCCTGGATGACCGCCAGGGACTCTTCGCTGCCAAATTCATGAAGGAAGTGCTCGGGGCGCAGAACATCGGCATTCTCCATGACAACTCGACCTACGCCCAGGGCCTGGCCGAGGAGACCCGGCGTTACGCCGAGGAAATGGGCCTCAAAGTCGGTTTCTACGACGCCATCAACCCCGACGATCAGGACTTCACGCCCATTCTCACCAAGATCGGCGCGGCCAACCTCGACGCAGTCTACTTCACCGGCTACCACTCTCAGGCGGGCCTGCTGCTCAAGCAGTCCGCAGAACTGGGCCTCAAGGTGCAATGGATCGGCGGCAACGCGGCCAACAACCCGGTGATGGTGGAGATCGCGGGCCTCAAGAATGCCGCAGGGATGTTTGTCACCACGGAGCCGCTGCCCAAGGACCTCAACTACCCCGAGGCCAAGAAATTCGTCGCCGACTACATAGCCAAATACGGCGAGGAGCCGGCCAGCGTGTGGACGATCATGGCGGGCGAGGCCTTCAACGTCATCCGCATCGCCATGGAGCAGACCAAGTCCACCGACCCGGGCGTGCTGGCGGATTATATCCACAATCAGCTGAAGAACGTCAACGGCCTGACGGGGCCGATCCTCGGCTTTGACGAGAAGGGCGACCGGCTAGGAACCATTCACGTCGCCTACATCATTGACGACAAGGGCAATTTCGTCCTGTACGATAAGCAGCCCTCGCCCTAAGCGCTTGCAAGCGCAGCTCTTCGGGTGGGAGGCGCTCTGTTCCTCCCACCCGAAACGACGAGTCACAACCATGCAATTCCTGCAACAAATCATCAATGGGGTCACCATCGGCTCGTTCTACGCCCTGGTCGCCCTGGGCTACACCATGGTCTATGGCGTGTTGAAGATGATCAACTTCGCGCACGGCGACCTGTTCATGTGGGGCGCCTATCTCGGCCTCACCGGCTTCTCCCTGCTGGCAGGATGGGCGGGAACAGGTCAGCCCTGGATGGCGGCGCCCGTCCTCGTGGGCGTGTTGATGGTGGTGGCCTTCAGCGGGGTGCTCGTGGAGCGTGTGGCCTATCGGCCCCTGCGTTCTGCCGGCCGGCTGGCCCCCATCATCTCCGCGCTGGGGGTCGCCTTCATCTTGGAAAGCGTCGCGCGCAACGTCTACGGCGCGCGCTGGCGCACCTATCCCACAGGCGTCACGCCGACGGGAGGGATCTTCCTCGCCGGCAACGTCCGCATCAGCACCATGCAGATTATCGTCCTGGTCATCTCGTTTCTGCTCATGGCGGGACTCTACCTCTTCGTGCAGCGGACCCGCGTCGGCACCGCCATGCGCGCGGTCTCGCTCGATCACACCGTCTCCCAGCTCATGGGCATTGACGTCAACCGCATCATCGCCATCGTCTTCCTCATCGGGCCGGGGTTGGGCGGCATCGCCGGCGTCATCGTGGCGCTCTACTACGGCTCCTTCGACTTCACCCTGGGCTGGAGTTTCGGCCTCAAAGCCTTCATCGCCGCGATTCTGGGAGGCATCGGCAACATTCCCGGCGCCATGCTCGGCGGGATGTTCCTGGGGCTGATTGAGACGCTCGCTTCCGGCTACATCTCCCCGCAGTGGAAAGACGTCATCGCCTACCTGATCCTGATCATCATCCTGATTTTCCGTCCTACCGGCATTTTAGGGGAGCGCGTCGCGACGAAAGTGTAAAGCCGCGAGAACACCGCCATGATCGTGGAACTTACCCCCAGGTTCGCGCTCGCGAGGTTAAAATCCCGAGCCTGGCGTAAGTTCTAATCTTGTGGAAGGACCCATGAAGGCATCCTGGTTGACTTATCTCCGTGAACGACCGCTGTTGTGGCAGGGGGGCCTCATCCTGCTGGCGATCCTGCTGCCGCTGCCGTTGGGCGATTATTACCGCACGGTCGCCTGGCGGACCGCGCTCTACGTCATGCTGGGACTGAGCCTCAACCTCATCGTGGGGTACGCGGGACTGTTCCAGCTCGGTCACGCCGCCTTCTACGCCCTGGGGGCCTACACGGCCGCCATCCTCAACCTGCGCCTGGGCGTCCCCATGTTGTGGACTTTCCCGGCGAGCATCCTGGTCGCGGCGCTCTTCGGCTTTCTGATCGCCCGCCCCATCCTGCACCTGCGCGGCGACTACCTCGCCATCGTCACCATCGCCTTCGGGGAAGTCGTGCGGGTGGCGCTGGTCAACAACATCTTCGGCATCACCGGCGGCGCCAACGGCCTGAGCGGCATCGCCCGTCCGCGCCTGCTGGGACTGGAATTCCGCCAGCCCATCTACCATTACTACCTGGTGCTCTTCTTCCTCCTCATCACCATCTTTGCCATGCGTCGCCTCGAAAATTCGCGCCTGGGACGCGCCTGGCTCTACATCCGCGAGGACGAGACCGCCGCCGAAGCGATGGGCATCAATACCGCCCAGGTGAAACTGCTGGCGTTTGTCCTCGGGTCTGGCTGGGCGGGGCTGGCAGGCGCGCTCTACGCCGCGCGCATCACCGTCATCTCCCCCGATCTCGCTAAATTCATGGAATCCGTGATGATGTTCTGTATCGTCGTCCTCGGCGGCACCGGCTCGATCCCCGGCGTGTTCATCGGCGCCCTGGGGATGATCACCCTGCCGGAACTCTTTCGAGCCCTCAAGGACTGGCGCGATGCCTGGTTGGGGGTCGCCATGGTCGTGATGATGATCGCTCGCCCTGAGGGGCTGTGGCCTAGCCGGCGCGTTCAGATGGAAATCCGGGAGGCCAAATGAGCGAGAAGGCCATCAGGCGTGAGGACGCGGCCGCGTTGCTGCAAGTGCGGCAGCTGACCAAACAATTCGGCGGGCTGATGGCGGTGGATCATGTGGATTTTGACCTCTACCCCGGCGAGATTCTGGGCCTCATCGGGCCGAACGGCGCGGGGAAGACGACGATCTTCAACATGATCACCGGTTTTTATGCCCCCACCCAAGGCGAAATCTACTTCAAGGGCCAGTGCATCGCACGCCCCATCACCTCGCGGTGGGCGCGGATTCGGGGACAGGAGGGAGGGCCGCGCCCGCACACCGTCACGCAGCAAGGCATCGCTCGCACGTTCCAGACCATTCGGCTGTTCCAGAATCTCACTGCGCTGGAGAATGTGATGGCGGGCCTGCACCATCGCACACACGCGGGCGTCTGGCAGGCGCTCACGCGCTCCGCCGCGGAACGGGCGGAAGAGGCCGCCATCGCCGCCGAAGCTGCACACTGGCTGGACTTCATGGGATTGCACGCCTACCGCAACGAGCTCGCCAAAAACCTGCCCTACGGCGATCAACGCCGGCTGGAAATCGCCCGCGCCCTGGCGACCGCGCCGACGCTGCTCACGCTGGACGAACCCGCCGCGGGCCTCAACGAGCAAGAGACCCTCGCACTCGTGGCCCTCATCCGCCAGATCCGCGACACCGGCATCACCCTCCTCCTCATCGAACACGACATGCGGATGGTGATGGAGATTTGCGAGCGCATCGTGGTGGTGGATCACGGGCGCAAAATCGCCGAAGGGACCCCCAGCGAAGTGCAACGTCATCCTGCCGTCATCGAAGCTTACCTTGGCAGAGAGGAAATCTGAGGATGCCCCTGCTACACATCGAAGACCTGCACACCTATTACGGCCACGTCCATGCCCTGAAAGGAATCACGCTGGACGTCGAGGCCGGGGAAATCGTCACCCTCCTGGGCGCGAACGGGGCAGGCAAATCCACCACCCTCCGCGCCATCTCCGGGCTGATTCCCATCCGCGAAGGCAGCCTCACCTTCGATGGGCGCCCCCTCAACAACATGCCGGCGCACAAAATCGTGGAGCAAGGCATCGCCCATGCGCCGGAGGGACGGCACATCTTCGCCACCCTGACGGTGACGGAGAACCTCAACATGGGCGCGTATACCCTCGGCAGCAACAAGGCCGCCATCGCCGCGAACCGCGAGCGGGTCTTCAAACTGTTCCCCCGCCTGGAGGAACGGCGCCGCCAGCTGGGAGGCACGCTCTCCGGCGGCGAACAGCAGATGCTCACCATCGGGCGCGCGCTCATGGCCAGTCCGCGCCTGCTGTTGCTGGACGAACCCTCGCTGGGATTGGCGCCGCTTCTCGTGCGGCTCATTTTCGACACCATCCGCGAGATCAACGCGGCCGGCGTGACCGTGCTGCTGGTAGAACAAAACGCCCGCGCCGCCCTCAAAATCGCCCATCGCGCCTACGTGATGGAGACAGGACGCCTCACCCTCTCCGGTTCCGCCGCCGAGCTGCTCGCCGACGAGCGCGTGCGCAAGGCCTACCTGGGAGAGTCATGAGTCAAAGGGCGTTGTCAGCAATCAGTAAGGGGGAATGGGTGAGGGGTAATGGGCATATGCGTCAACTTAAGGGGGAAATGGGCGGAGCTGGCGCCAGAGTGCCACAGTTTCGGGCACCAAGAGGCGCCTGCGGGCGGCAGGAAAAGTAGGACTCGGAGCTGGTGAGAGGCTGAGGCGGCC
>Ga0208825_1000825_pt1 | contig 26863 bp, 24 predicted proteins | sample AD_UKC113_MetaG_FD_184450 | JGI IMG/M metagenome (GOLD analysis project Ga0208825, IMG submission 184450) | Active sludge microbial communities of municipal wastewater-treating anaerobic digesters from Hong Kong - AD_UKC113_MetaG (SPAdes)... | ecosystem: Engineered > Bioreactor > Anaerobic >...
TGCGGGCATGTCAGCAGTCGGTTAATTGCACCGCAGCGGAATTGAATTTTTGCGCCGCACAGCCCGCGCAAAACTCGCCCTTGTCTTTCACCACACGGCGGGCGCGGTCATCCCACAATTCCACCATGTCGGCATCTTTCACATTGGTGATTTGCAGGCCGTCAAGGCCGTTTAACTTCAACCAATCGCGCACGTCGGAAATGCCGGCGGCGGTGCTTGCGCGTACCGTAAAAATGCGTACTTCGGTGCCGTCTTTTATGGTGTCCTTCACCTTTTGCAGCATGGCCGGTACAGCCTTCCCCATTTTTCCGGGTGCGGTGGAATACGCCAGCGTTCCATCAAAATCAACACCTATCCATTTCTTGTTCATTGTCATTAGCTCCGGTCAGTAGTCGGTTAATTGGTTGCCCAAAGCGGGCATGGTTGTTTTATCGGCATTTCATTGGGTGGCACGGCCATCAACGTGCAGGGTTGGCATTGAATTTCCTGCGTGTGATGTAGGCGTGCCCGGACGGTATTTTTACGGCGGGGTTTGGGGTGCCGCTGGGGCTTAACGCGCGGATTGCCTCAAGCCCGGCTACCCATGAAAAACTACATTCAGGGTTGCGGCACTGATAGATGATTTCCCGATAGGTGTCCGTCATGGCAAAGCTATTGCGCCCAGCGCCAGGACAACCGCAATGCGGGCAATTCATACCTGGGAATGCCCGATTTTTTGCAGCATCAGGGGTGGCAGGCCGACCCATGGGTTAAGCTGCCTTGGCAGCGGCGATGCGGCAGGCAATCCATGCTTGCACTTCGGATTCTGGCCACACGGTGCCGCGCCCAATCAATTGCACCGAACGCGGGAACTTGCCGGCAGCAATCAGCCGGTAAATTTGCGAACGGGATACGCCAGTTTGGTGGGTCACCTCGCCAATGCGTAACAGTCGATTGGGCGCCGGCGCACCTTGGGCGGTGCCAGTATGGGTATGGGTCATGGTGGGGGTCGGCATCATGGTCTGGGCTCGGCAGCGGGTTGGTAGGCGCTTGCCGGGAACCGCTGGCGTTGCGCTTGCAACCATGAAAAGCCCATGGCGCAGATTCGGCCAGCACTGGCGAATGTAAGGCTAGGCATTACATCGCGGCGTTTTTACATATACGCTAAACGCCATGATTTACCTATGGGACGAACAGCAGCGCGCAACCAATCTGGCGCGCTATCGCCTTGATTTCCGGGACGCCCACACCGCACTACATGCGGCGCACGCTTGGAAATTTCGCAATAGGGATGCACAGATGGCCGTTGCCCGCGTGTGCAATGGCGTTGCCGTCTTTGTGCGGGCGGCGCTCTCGCCGGATGGCGAAGCGGTCACCATCCTAGAATTTCGCCCCGCCTACCGATGGGAGGCCGTCATTGCGGATAAATGGAAGCGCCAAGACCGCAAGAAACTGGCAAAGCCGGCCAGCAAAACCGCCAGCAAGGCGGCAAGCAAGCGCAAACTGAACCCGGCAGCAAAAGCGGCAGGTGATCGTGCTGCGCAATCCTCGCAACTGGCCAGCGATAAAGCCGCCAAGGCGGCGAGCAAACGCAAACTAGGCCGGCCAGCGAAAGCGGCAGGTGCGCGTGCTGCGCAATTCTCGCTGCGGGTGCCCGGCAGCGTGCTGAAACGCTGGCAGCATGCCGGCAAAGGGTGGCAAACCCGCATGGCGCAAAGACTGGCCACGCTGGAATGCGAACACCAGCCAACCAGCGCGCTCGATCTGGCGTTTTTGCCGACTACCCGCCGCAAGCGTGGGCAGGTGGAACCAAGCGACAGCAAAACCCCCATTTGCCTAAGGCTTCCCCCGGACGTGCTGGCCCGCTGGAAGGCTACCGGCCCCAGCTGGCAAACCCGCATGGTGGCGCGGTTAGCTGCGCCGTAGCGGTCAGGGAAGATAGCGTGAAGGTTCGGCCTGCGTTCGTGTTCGACAATGTCCAACCGCACGAAAAAGCAGGATGCCGGCTAGATGATCCCGAACAGACGCATTGCGCTTCCTACGATTCCAGCGGCAAGCAATACCAACAGCACCCGGTCGGTGGCGCGCTTGCGCCTCGCATTCGCCAAGAGTCGATCTTGTGCCGACGGAGGCGAGGCATCGGGTACCGGCGGATATACCCAATCCACCGCCGGCTTAATGATGCCGTGCAATGTCGATGAAACGGCACCAACCAACAGAAACGCGCCGATGATAATTAAAACTTCCATCCTTCGATCCTAGCATCAGAACCCAACACCCTTAGCCAACCGGCCCGCGCAACATCGGCAGCGGCTCCCCCTGCGGTGCATTGCGTAATGCGTCCAAATAGTCGGCCCATGCTTGCATCATCTTGCGCCGCTCGGGCATGTATTCGGCTTTGTTGTAAATCGCGCGCACGCCCTGCGACTTGTGCGCAAGCTGGCGCTCGATCGCGTCAGCACTCCATCCGCATTCATTCAACAACGTGGATGCCATGTGCCGGAACCCGTGGCCTACGATCTCGCCTTGCTCATAACCAAGCCGGCGCAATGCAGCGTTCACCGTGTTATCACTCATTCCCCGGTCTTTGGTGCGGGTGTTTGGAAACACAAATTTACTGCGCCCATTGACTGAACGCACATCCTCCAACATGGCACAGGCTTGCCGCGACAACGGTACGATATGCGCCGGCGCGGCGCGTTTTGCGGCCTTGCGTAACTTCATCCGTGCCGCAGGGATGCGCCACTCGGCGGCGACAAGGTCAAACTCTACCCATTCGGCAAGGCGCAACTCGCCGGGACGTACAAACACCAGCGGCGCAATGCGTAGCGCCGCGCAGGTGGTGAAGTTGCCTCGATAACCGTACATATCGCGCAGCAATTGGGCAATGCGCGCCGGGTCGGTCATGGTGGGCATGTGCCCTGCATCCGGCACCGAAAGCGCGCCGCGCAGGTCTGCCGCAGGGTCACGCTGCGCCCTGCCGGTAGCAATGGCATAGCGAAAAATCATGCTCAGCGAGTTGCGCACACGGTGGGCGGTTTCCACTGCGCCGCGTTCTTCGATGCGGCGCAACATTGCCAGCAACTCGGGCGGCTCGATCTCGGAAATAGGGCGGTGCCCCAATGCCGGGAACACGTCATTCTTGAGTCGCCCCAATAGCTTGACCGAATACCCCGGGGCCAATTGCCCGGCGCGCTTTTCAAACCACTCTAGCGCCACCGCCTCCATGTTGTTGCGCTTGGCATCATCAATAGCCATGCGGTCACGCTTGCGTTGCTCTCCGGGATCGTTGCCGGCGGCTAGTTGCACCTTTGCCACGTCGCGCGCCTTGCGCGCAGCGGACCGGCTTACCGCTGGCCACGCCCCCAAGGCCAGCAATTTTTCTGCACCGTCGTAGCGGTAACGGTAGCGCCACAGCTTTGCGCCGCTAGGTTGCAGTTGCAGGAACAAGCCGCCGCCATCGTAAAGCCGATGCGGCCCCCCGGATTTGTAGCGGGCGCGATCAATTTGCAGCTCGGTCAGCGGCTTTGTATGGCGTGGCATGGCGTCACCAATGGGGGCAAAACCCCGTCGAATTTCCTACCTGAATGCGCGTTTGTAACAGAAACGGCCATTTGTAACACATGCAAAAACCCCGTTTGGTTACGCTGAAACGTAAGCGTGGCGCGGCTTGCACCGCTGTTACCGACGTAACACCAAAAAACTAATGACTTGGTGAAGAAAAATAAATTCAGGGGCAGGAAAACGGGAAACAGGACAAAACTGAATAAACGTGTTTTTTGGGGAGGCATACTTTTTGTACATACACCGGTAACGCGTTGGGGTATCGAAAAATTCGGAAATAGCCCGATACCCCAAACGATACCCCAAAAAGGTATGCGCAAGCGGGGAATAATGGGGGACTATTGGGGACATGTCAGGCACAAAAAACCCCGTAAAATCACGGGGTTATTGGACTATCCGGGACAGTCAGGGATAACCTGAATGGTGGGCACTGAGGGGATCGAACCCCCGACCCGCTCCTTGTAAGGGAGCCGCTCTACCGCTGAGCTAAGTGCCCGAGACGACTATTATCGCAGGCTAACGCGCGCAACGAAACCATTTGAACGAAAAAGCCCGGCATGTCGCCGGGCTTTTTGCTAACACCGAGCAGCTGCGATCAGTTGACCGCATCCTTCAGTGCCTTGCCAGCCTTGAACGCGGGGTTCTTGGAGGCCTTGATCTTGATGGTGTCGCCGGTGCGCGGGTTGCGGCCGGTACGGGCACCACGCTTGCGAACCGAGAAGGTCCCGAAGCCCACGAGGGTCACGGTGTCACCCTTCTTGAGGGCCTTGGTGACGGCGGCAATCATTGCATCGACTGCACGGCCAGCGTCGGCCTTGGTCAGTTCGGCGGCGTCGGCTACGGCTTCGACGAAATCAGCTTTGTTCATTGGTGTATTGGCTCCGTTGCGATGGGTAATGCGGAGAATCGGTTGACCGGGTGTCGGCGCTCCCCTGCCGTATTCCCGAGCTTGCCGCAGTGCGCCTCGTCAGTGCACCGCGGTTGCCAAACTTTATACCAGCGCCATTTCCAGCATGCAACACGAAAACAAGCTATGACGCGGGTTTCAGGGTGTCAAAGTGAAATTTCTTGCGTTTTACTTCGTATTCAGTGTTTGAGTGTGGGGCGCGGTGTGCTTTTTGCTCTGCCTTTCGGCACTGGCGGACGTGGACGCTGGGCCGCGGCCTTGCCAGCACCTTTGCCGGCAGTCTTGTTGGTGGCTTTCCGCACGGTGATGGGTTGCTCCAATGCCAGCTCTAGCACTTCATCAATCCATTTGACCGGCACGATTTTTAAATTACGGGTCACGGTGGCGGGCAGGTCGGCCAAATCTTTGCGATTTTCATCCGGAATCAGCACAGTCTTGATGCCACCCCGCAGCGCGGCCAGCAATTTTTCCTTCAGCCCACCAATGGCACTGACGCGGCCGCGTAGGGTGATTTCGCCGGTCATTGCAACGTCGTGTTTTACCGGCGTTTTGGTCAACATCGAGACCAATGCCGTGGCCATCGCGATACCGGCGCTGGGGCCATCCTTCGGCGTTGCCCCATCCGGCACATGCACATGCACGTCGTGCTTGTGCAGGAAGTCGATTTCGATTCCCAACTGCGCCGCACGCGCACGTACCACCGAGAGCGCAGCCGCGGCCGACTCTTTCATCACATCACCCAGTTGCCCGGTCAAGATCACTTGCCCTTTGCCCGGTACCAAGGTGGATTCGATTTGCAGCAAGTCGCCCCCCACTTCGGTCCAAGCCAAGCCGGTCACCAGTCCGATTTCGTTTTCGGCTTCGGCGCGCCCAAAGTCAAAGCGCTGCACGCCCAAATACTTTTCCAAATTCTTGGCATTGACCATCATCGTCTTCGTCGTGGTCTTGCCAGATTTGGCGGACTTCGCAGCTTTGGATTGCGGGCCTTGCAGGGCGATGTCTTTGACCACCTTGCGCGCAATTTTTGCAATTTCGCGCTCAAGGTTACGCACTCCCGATTCGCGCGTGTAGTAGCGAATGATGTCGATGATTGCCGACTCGGCAATCGTCAGTTCACCTTCACGCAAACCATTGGCCTTGATTTGTTTGGGCACCAGATAGCGAGTGGCAATGTTGAGTTTTTCTTCCTCGGTATAGCCAGGAATACGGATCACTTCCATGCGATCTAGCAACGGCCCGGGGATATTCATCGAATTGGATGTCGCCACGAACATCACTTCGGACAAGTCCAGATCGACTTCCAAATAGTGGTCGTTGAAAGCGTGGTTCTGCTCGGGATCCAACACTTCCAGCAAGGCAGAGGATGGGTCGCCACGGAAATCCATCGACATCTTGTCGATCTCATCCAGCACAAACAGAGGGTTCTTGCTGCCGGCCTTGTTGAGGTTCTGCACGATGCGTCCCGGCATCGAGCCCACATAGGTGCGACGGTGGCCACGAATCTCGGCCTCGTCCCGCACCCCACCTAGGGCCATACGCACAAACTTGCGGTTGGTCGCCTTGGCGATGCTTTGCCCCAGCGAGGTTTTGCCAACGCCAGGGGGGCCGACCAAGCACAAGATGGGGCCTTTCATTTTCGACACGCGCGACTGTACCGCCAGATATTCCAAGATCCGGTCTTTGACTTTTTCCAAGCCGTAATGGTCTGCATCCAGCGTGTCTTGCGCCGCCCTCAGGTTCTTGTGCACTTTGCTGCGCACGTCCCACGGCACGCCCAATAACCAGTCCAAATAGTTGCGCACCACCCCCGCTTCCGCCGCCATCGGCGACATTTGCTTGAGCTTGGCAAGCTCTGCCTTGGCCTTGGCTTCTACCACCTTGGGCATCCCTGCAGCGGCAATTTTTTTGGCGATTTCTTCCAGTTCATTCGGCGCTTCGTCCAGCTCGCCCAATTCTTTTTGGATCGCCTTCATCTGTTCGTTGAGGTAGTACTCGCGCTGGCTTTTTTCCATCTGCGTCTTGACCCGGCCACGGATGCGTTTTTCCATCTGCTGCACGTCAATTTCGCCATCGACCAGCCCCACCAGCATTTCCAGCCGTTCGGCAGTATCCAGCGTTTCCAGCAATTTTTGCTTGTCGGTCAGGCGCACACCCAAGTGCGCGGCCACGGTGTCGGCCAGCCGCTCCGGCTCCTCGATACCTGCCAGGGTTTGCAACAACTCCGGCGGCAATTTGCGGTTGGTTTTGATGTATTGCTCGAACAAGGACAGTAGCGAACGTGCGATGGCTTGTACTTCGCGCGGCTCGCGTGTCGCCGTCGTTTCCACGTCATGCGCCTGGGCGAACAAGGCATCGTTGTATTCGTGGATGGCCTCCACACGTGCGCGCGACACGCCTTCAACCAATACTTTGATGGTGCCGTCGGGCAGCTTCAGTAACTGCAAGACTTGCGCCAAGGTGCCCACCGTATGCAGATCGGCCGCGGTCGGGTCGTCGGTCTCGGGGGATTTTTGCGCTACCAGCAAGATGCGCTTGTCGCCTTCCACCGCAAGATCCAGCGCATGGATGGACTTTTCGCGTCCCACAAACAAGGGGATCACCATGTGCGGAAACACCACCACGTCGCGCAGCGGTAGCACCGGCAGAATGGGCGCAGTGGTTGGGGTTGGGTTAGCCATGCAAGGTCTCCTAGTGCGGCACCACAATCGCGGCGCCAGCCTCGTTTATGGGGTTGTTGACGCCGCGTTGCAAGCGCTTTCACCAACACCAAACTTTTTTACTGAAAATCAATACGTTGCGGTCTCGCAAAAACAATCAAGCCGCCCAAAGGCGGCTTGATTTATTGCAGAGCAGGCCGCTTACTCTGCGGCCGCTACTTTGGGTGGGGCGCTTTGATAAATCAGGTAGGGCTCGGATTTGTGCTCGATCACCGAGTCATCCACCACCACCTTGCTGACGTTTTCCAGCGAGGGCAAGTCATACATGGTGTCCAGCAAAACCGACTCAACGATGGTGCGCAGGCCACGCGCACCGGTCTTGCGTTTGATCGCTTTTTTGGCGATCGCGGCGAGTGCGTCCTGACGAATCTCCAGCTCCACGCCTTCCATCTCAAACAGCTTTTTGAACTGTTTGGTGATGGCGTTTTTAGGCTCGGTCAGAATTTTGATCAGGGCAGCTTCGTCCAGCTCTTCTAGGGTGGCAACCACCGGCAGACGGCCCACAAATTCCGGGATCAGGCCGTACTTGATCAAATCTTCAGGCTCAACGCGTGCCAGCACTTGGCCGATATCAGCCTTACGCTCGGCGCTCTTCACCTTGGCGCCAAACCCAATACCGCCGGACTCGGTGGAACGCTGCTGGATCACCTTGTCCAAGCCGGCAAACGCACCACCGACGATGAACAGGATGTTGCGCGTATCGACTTGCAAAAACTCTTGTTGCGGATGTTTGCGCCCACCTTGCGGCGGCACGCTGGCCATGGTGCCTTCGATCAACTTCAGCAGGGCTTGCTGCACACCTTCACCGGACACATCGCGGGTGATCGACGGGTTTTCGCTTTTGCGCGAAATCTTGTCGATTTCGTCGATATACACAATGCCATGCTGTGCTTTTTCGACATCGTAGTCGCATTTTTGCAGCAGCTTTTGGATGATGTTTTCCACGTCCTCGCCGACGTAACCGGCTTCGGTCAGGGTGGTGGCATCGGCCATGGTAAACGGCACATTGAGCATGCGTGCCAACGTTTCCGCCAGCAGCGTCTTGCCCGAACCGGTGGGGCCCACCAGCAGGATATTGGATTTTGCCAGCTCGATGTCGTCCGACTTCTGTCGACTCTCGATGCGCTTGTAGTGGTTGTACACCGCCACCGCCAGCGTTTTTTTCGCACGCTGCTGGCCAATCACGTACTGATCGAGTACTTCGAGAATCTCGCGCGGCTTGGGCAGCGAACTGCGGCTGGACTGCGCCTTTTCCTCAAGCTCCTCGCGGATGATGTCGTTGCACAACTCCACGCATTCATCGCAGATGAACACACTGGGCCCTGCGATCAGCTTGCGTACCTCGTGCTGACTCTTTCCACAGAAGGAGCAGTACAGGATCTTGCTGTTGTCGCCGGTGTTGCGTCCCTGACGGTCTTCGCTCATTCGCCACTCACTTGCCGCGCATCCGCGCTTTCGGCCCGAGAATACCATATGCACCCGCCGGGCCTGACAGGCCGGTGCATCCCTGATTTATCGCCGGCGCAATCCAGTATCGGGGCTGCGCAGGCTGGTTCAATTGGCTTGAATCGACTCGTCCGGACGCCGCACCAGCACTTCATCTACCAAGCCGTATTCACGCGCAGCCTGGGCACTCTTGAAGTTGTCGCGGTCGGTGTCGCGGGCGATGGTTTCGATCGGCTGGCCGGTGTGGCGGGCCAAAATCTCATTCAAACGTTCGCGCATGGTCAAAATTTCACGCGCTTGAATGTCGATATCGGTGGCTTGGCCCTGCGCGCCGCCCAGCGGTTGATGGATCATCACCCGCGAATTGGGCAATGCGTAACGCTTGCCTGCTGCGCCCGCCGCCAACAGCACCGCACCCATCGAGCAAGCTTGGCCCACGCAAATGGTGCTGACATCCGGCTTGATGTACTGCATGGTGTCGTAGATCGCCATGCCGGCGGTAACAATCCCGCCCGGCGAATTGATGTACAGACTGATGTCTTTCTCGGGGTTTTCAGCTTCGAGAAACAACATCTGCGCCAACACGACATTGGCCACGTGATCATCGATGCCGCCGACCAAGAAGATCACCCGCTCCTTCAGCAGGCGCGAGTAAATGTCGTACGCGCGCTCGCCACGGCTGGTTTGTTCAACCACCATCGGCACCAGGTTGAGGGCTGTGATCGGGTCCATGAATGCTCGCTGCTAAATGTGTGAAGACTGCTATGCCAGACCGCCGCCGAGGCGGCGAGTTCCGGCATTGCGCTGCTTACGGGTTGAGTGCGTCTTGGAAGCTCAACGCTTGCTCGGTGTGCTGGGCGCGCTCGGCGATCCAGTCGATCACTTGTTCTTCCATCACCCGATTCTGCAAGCCCTGCATCAACTGCTGGTCATTGCGGTACAGCGCGATGACTTGTTCCGGCTGCTCGTAGGTGGAGGCAATCAGGCGCATGGTTTCATTCAGACGCTCGGGCTCCAGACGCAGCTCGTTGCGACGCGCCACTTCGCCCACCAGCAAAGCCACCAGCACGCGCTTGCGCGCAGCGTCTTGGAACGCATCCGGGCCAGCCGTCACTTGCTGCCCTTGACGACGCGCTTGCTCGGAGGCGTTAGCCAGCAAGGCATTGGCTTCGTTGCTGATCAAACGCGGCGGCAATTCCACGTCTTTGTAAGCTTCGACCAACTGCTCGCCCACTTCGCGGCGCAGACGATTCATCAGCGCACCCTTCAGCTCACGCTCTAGGTTGCTGCGGATATCCGCCTTGAACTGTTCCAGCTCGCCGCTCTTGACGCCGAAGCTGCGAATGAAGGCAGCGTCGATTTCCGGCAACGCCTGCTCGAACACGTCGGTCAGCTTGAAGGTCGAGTGCACGGTCTTGCCGGCAAACTGCGCCACATGCCAATCGGCCGGCAGCGTCACGTCCAAGGTTTTTTCGTCGCCCGGCTGCATTCCCACCAGCGCCGATTCGACTTCCGGGTACATGCCTGCGGAGCCCAGCACGGTGCTGGTTTTTTCCACGCCTTCGGCGGGCAAACGCGCACCGTCGATCACGCTGGAAGTTTCCACGTTGACCAGATCACCGGCTTTGGCGGCGCGCTCAACCTTGCTCCAGCTACCACGCTGCTGGCGCAGGTTTTCCAGCATGCGCTCGATGTCGGCGTCGGCCACTTCCGAGGTATGCCGCACGACTTGCAGTTTGGTCATATCCAGATCGCCAAAATCCGGCACCAGTTCCACCGAGGCGACATACTTCAATTCACCTTCGGCTGCGTCTTCACCCGGCATGACTTGCGGCAAACCGGCAACGCGAAATTCGTTGTCACGCACCGCTTGATCCAGCCCTTGACGCAGCAGACTATCCACGATTTCGGCGCGCACTTGGCCACCATAACGCTGCTCGACCACCTTGGTCGGCACCTTGCCGGGGCGGAAGCCCTTGATGCGCACGTTGTGCGCGATCTCGCGCAGGCGGCTGCCGATCTGCGCTTCGACATCGCCCGCAGGCAGACTGAGGGTGACGCGGCGCTCGAGGTTGCCGGTGGATTCGACCGAGACTTGCATGATGCGATGACTCCTGGGCGGGCGAGTAAACGCCCGGTTGACGGGTATAGTGACTGAAGGCGTGCGCAGCAGGGCCGCGCGGAACGTACTAGTTTGGCTGATTTCGCCCACTTGTGCCAGCGTCGTCAACAATTGCCGTTGACATGTGGCGCGCTTGGCCGGACAATGCCGGGCCTTTCGTAGCGCTGGCGCGTCACGACAGCGAACAGGAAGCAACGTGACAAGTGTTTCCGGAATGTTCGGTTCCATCGTCGGGGTATAGCGCAGTCTGGTAGCGCGCCTGCTTTGGGAGCAGGATGTCGGGGGTTCGAATCCCTCTACCCCGACCAATTTCGGTACCGCACGATGCAACCCTCCGGCCCGGGCGCCCGTAGCTCAACCGGATAGAGCACCGGCCTTCTAAGCCGGTGGTTGCAGGTTCGATTCCTGCCGGGCGCGCCAATTTGTGGAAGGTTAGAAGTTAGGTTTTGTGGTGGCTGTAGCTCAGTTGGTTAGAGTCCTGGATTGTGATTCCAGTTGTCGGGGGTTCGAGTCCCCTCAGCCACCCCACTTTGCTTTGCTTTGCTTTGCCGATTTTGATGCGCCGCAACACTTGCATCAAAAAGATTGTTTGCTACAATTTCGCTTCTTCGGGGCCGTTAGCTCAGTTGGTAGAGCAGTTGACTCTTAATCAATAGGTCCAAGGTTCGAATCCTTGACGGCCCACCAATACCCGAGACGCCCGGCCACACGCCGGGCGTTTTCTTTTGCCGTCAATAATGCGGTGGCCTGCTGCGCAGGCCCGGCCGGTCACTGATCATTCGAAATCGCCCAGCTCACGCAGCACCGTGGTGGCATAGCACCCCGGCGGTAAGCCAAAGTCCAATTCCAAGTTGCCATCGTCCCGCCAGCGCCAAGCCAGTGCCTGTGGACAGAGACGTAAGCTGCGGCGCTCTTGCTTCATTCCGGCGGCTTCCAGCCCGTTGCGCAAACGGTTGGCGGTGTCGCCTTGCATCGCCGCCAGCTCCAGCGCGCGCACGTCGCCCGCGCTGCGCAGTTCCCCTTCGCCCCACAACGGGCCGGTGGGGTGGATGTCAAAAGCGTCCAGCCGCGCTTGCAACTCCAGCGTCATTGCTTCCGGCCCGAACACGCTGCGGCTGCCGTCCAGCATCCAGACCTCGCCATCGCATGCGGCGTTCCAATTGCCTGCTTCGACACGCGCCGCCAGCACCCGGTTGAACAGTTCCGAGCGCGCCGCCGACAGCAGCAGGCTGCGCTCGTCACGTTTCACCCGGCGTCCGGCAAACATCGCCACCGCTTGCTGCACATTGTTGCCGCCGCGACCAAAGCGCTGTTCGCCAAAATAGTTGGGAACCCCATGCTGGGCGATGTCGTGCAGCCGCTTGTCGAGACTGGCGCGGTCGCCTGTGACATCGCGCAAGACCAGTACAAAGCGATTCCCCGCCAACGCGCCACGCGGCAATTTGCGGGTATGCCATGCGTGTTCGAGTAGGCGTAAATCGCCGGCCTGCAGGGCAGCAAAATCCGGCGCGATTTTTTTGGGGATCCACACACTGAAACGCTGCCGCGTTACCGCGTGGCGGTCTTTCAAACCCGCATAGCCGATGGCGGATTCGGCCACGCCCGCCCACTCGGCAATACGCTTGGCTGCAAACGCGGTATTCATGCCGCGTTTTTCAATCGTCAACAACAAGTGCTCGCCAACACCGCTGGCGTCGAAACCGGGCAGTTCTTCCACAAAAAAATCTTCGGGTGTGCTGCGCATCCGTGCAGATAGCAGCAGTGCGCCGTGCGCACGCGGCAGCGCCGTCATGCGCGCACCAACAGGCACACGGCCTGTGCAGCAATACCTTCGCCGCGCCCGGTGAACCCCAACTTTTCGCTGGTGGTGGCCTTTACGCTGACCGCATCCATTGCGATACCAAGATCGGTGGCAATGATTTCCCGCATCGCCTGTGCATGCGGCCCGACTTTGGGGCGTTCGCAAATTACGGTGATATCGCAATTGCCCGCTTGCCAGCCTTGCGCGTGCAACAGGTCATTGCAATGGCGTAGCAATGCGCGGCTATCGGCATCTTTCCAGCGTGCATCCGAGGGCGGGAAATGCTGGCCGATATCCCCCAGCGCCAGCGCGCCCAGTAGGGCATCGCACAGCGCGTGCAGCGCGACGTCGCCATCACTGTGCGCGATGACGCCCTGCGTATGCGGCACCCGCACGCCGCCCAACATGATGTGCTCGCCGGGGCCAAAGGCGTGGACATCAAACCCTTGGCCGATACGAATCTTCATGCGTGCCTCGTCAATAAAAAATCCACCAAGGCCAGATCGGCTTGGGTTGTGACTTTCAGATTATCCTCGCGGCCTTCCACTAGGCGTGGATGCCGGCCCAAGTACTCGATGGCCATGGCCTCATCGGTGACGTGCACACCCGCTGCACGCGCGGTTTCCAGCGCATGTTGCAGCAAGCCGCGCGGAAATGCTTGCGGCGTCAATGCGCGCCATAGGCCGTCGCGCGGCTGGGTTGCGTTGACGCACGTATGGCGATCGGCCCGCTTGAGGGTGTCGCGCACCGGCGCGGCCAACAGCGCGCCATCGGCGTGGCTGCGCGCGGCAGTGATCAATGTCGAAATATCGGCATGCCGCAGATTGGGGCGGGCGGCGTCGTGCACCAACACCAGCGTTTCATCCGTAAGATGCTCGGGCAACGCGTGCAACGCTGCCAGCACCGAATCTGCACGCTCACCACCGCCCACGCACGTCAGCACCGGCTTGCCATGCAAGGTGCTCCAGCCTGGCCAATGCGGGTCGTCTTGCGCCAATGCCACCACCACGCCGGCAATGTGTGGGTGCGATAGCAGCGCATCTAACGTATGCGCAATCAGCGGCTTACCCGCTGCGTACTGGTATTGCTTCGGGATTTCGCCGCCGAAACGACGCCCACTGCCGGCGGCCGGAACGAGTGCCCACGTCACGGGTTGGGCTCGACCTTGGCAGCCGGTGCGTCGGTGACTTCATCCCCCACGGGTTCTTCGGCGGGTGCGGGTTCTTCGGCGGGTGCGGCGTCTGCTGCCGGTGCGGAGGTTGCGCTGGGTTGTTGTTGTGTTGCGGCCGCGTGATCGATCACCCGATAAAACGTCTCGCCCGGTTTGACCATGCCCAACTCGGCGCGCGCGCGTTCTTCAACTGCGGCACCGCCGGTTTTCAGATCGGTTACTTCGGCGGCAAGCGCATCGTTGCGCGCTTGCAGCTTGCCGTTTTCGGATTGCTGGGCCAGCACTTGGGCATTCAAGGCCACCACGTCGGCCTGCCCGCCGTGGCCGTACCACAACTTGTATTGCAGCCCCGCCAGCAACAGCAACAAGACCAGCAGCAACGCGCCGGTGCGTTTCATCGCCCGTCCCAATCAGCGTTGGATCGACACAAACGCATCGCGCCCAGCGTAACGGGCGGCACTGCCCAACTGCTGCTGGATGCGCAGCAGCTGGTTGTACTTGGCCACGCGATCGCTGCGGCACAACGAGCCCGTCTTGATCTGGGTAGCAGTCGTGGCCACGGCGATGTCGGCAATCGTGGTGTCTTCGGTTTCCCCTGACCGATGCGACACTATCGCGGCGTAGTTGGCCGCATTCGCCATCGCAATCGCCTCCAAGGTTTCCGACAAGGTGCCGATTTGATTCACCTTGATCAGGATGGCGTTGGCCACGCCACGACTGATGCCATCGCGGAAGATACGTGGATTGGTGACGAATAAATCATCACCCACCAATTGCACCTTGCCAGTCAAGCGGTCGGTAAGCTGCTTCCAGCCGTCCCAATCGTCTTCGGCCATGCCATCTTCAATGGTGATGATGGGGTACTGCGTGCACCAGTTGGCAAGGAAATCCACGAACTGTTCAGAGTTTAAGCGCTTGCCTTCGCCGGTGAGGTTGTATTTGCCGTTTTCATAAAACTCTGTGGACGCACAATCCAGCCCCAGCATCACATCTTCGCCAGCCTTATAGCCGGCCTTGCCGATGGCTTCAAGGATCACTTCCAGCGCCTCTTCATTGCTGCGCAGATCGGGCGCAAAGCCGCCTTCGTCACCCACTGCCGTAGAGAGGCCGCGCGCCTTCAACACCGACTTCAACGCATGGAAAATTTCAGTGCCACTGCGCAGCGCTTCGGAAAACGAATCAAAGCCCACCGGCAACACCATGAACTCTTGCAAGTCCACATTGTTGTCGGCATGTGCGCCGCCATTGATGATGTTCATCATCGGCACCGGCAACACCGGCGTGGCACCGGTCAGGCTGCTGAGGTATTGCCACAGTGCTTGCTTTTTGGAAGCCGCCACGGCATGCGCCGCTGCCATCGAAACCCCCAGCAGCGCATTGGCACCCAAGCGACCTTTGTTGTCGGTGCCATCGAGGTCGATCAGGCGCTTATCCAGCCCCGCTTGATCGGCCGCATCAAATCCGCGCAGCGTTTCAGCAATCGTGCCGTTGACATGCCCCACCGCTTTCAACACACCCTTGCCCAGATAACGGGTTTTATCGCCATCACGCAGTTCTACCGCCTCCTTGCTACCGGTGGATGCACCCGACGGTACGGCGGCACGGCCCAGTGAGCCATCGCTCAGTGCGACTTCGGCTTCCAGCGTGGGGTTGCCGCGGCTATCAAGTATTTCGCGGGCTTGGATATGGGTGATTGTGGTCATGGTCGGGGAGTTGTGTTGTCGTGGGGGTTAAAGTGAGTGTTCCAGAAAACCACTGCGTTTGGTAATCGCATCCAGTTCCAGCAAGGTGGTCAACAGCGCTTCCATCTTGCCTAGCGGCCACGCATTGGGGCCATCGGACAACGCCTTCCTGGGGTCGGGGTGGGTTTCCATAAAAATACCGGCCACGCCCACCGCAATCGCAGCGCGCGCCAGCACCGGCACGAATTCGCGCTGACCACCGCTGGTGCTGCCCTGCCCACCCGGCAATTGCACCGAGTGAGTAGCATCAAACACCACCGGGCAGCCGGTGTCGCGCATCACCGATAGGCTGCGCATGTCAGAGACCAGATTGTTGTAGCCAAAACTGGCACCGCGCTCGCACACCATGATCTGCGCATTGCCGGTGGATTTGGCTTTTTCCACCACTGGTTTCATGTCCCACGGTGACAAGAATTGGCCTTTCTTGATGTTCACCGGCTTGCCGGTGGCGCAAACTTTGGTGATGAAGTCGGTCTGGCGCACCAAGAAGGCGGGTGTTTGCAGCACATCCACCACCGAGGCGACTTCGTCCATCGGCGTGTATTCGTGCACATCGGTGAGCACCGGCACGCCAATCTGACGCTTCACTTCCGAAAGCACGCGCAAGCCTTCTTCCATGCCGGGGCCACGAAAACTATTCATCGAGGTGCGGTTGGCCTTGTCAAAGCTGGACTTGAAGATGAAGTGGATGCCAAGCCGACTGGTGATTTCCTTCAATTGCCCGGCCACATCCAATTGCAGCTGCTCGCTTTCCACCACGCAGGGTCCGGCGATCAGGAACAGCGGGTGTTCCAAGCCCACATCAAAGCCACAAAGTTTCATGGATGCACTCATTTCTGGTTGCTCGCCTTGCGCGCGCGCGCGGCCTTGATGAACCCCACAAACAGCGGATGCCCGCTGCGTGGCGTGGATAAAAATTCCGGATGTGCTTGGCAGGCCAGGAACCACGGATGCGCGGCTTGTGGCATTTCGATCATCTCCACCAACAAGTCATCCATCGACTTGGCGGAGATCACCATGCCCGCTTCTTCCAATTGCACGCGGTAGCGATTGTTGAATTCGTAGCGATGGCGGTGACGCTCACTCACTACATCCTTGCCGTACAACGCATGCGCCAATGTGCCCGGCTTGACGCGCTGTTCTTGCAGGCCAAGGCGCATGGTGCCACCCAAGTCCGAGCCCTCATCACGGCGCTCGATGTCACCGCTTTGCGTGCGCCATTCGGTGATCAGGCCGATTACTGGATGCTTGGCTTGCTTGTCATTTTCGGTACTGTTGGCACCCTCCAGACCCGCCAGATTGCGTGCCACATCCACCACCGCCGCCTGCATGCCATAGCAAATGCCGAAATACGGCAGCCCGGTTTCGCGTGCATATTTTGAAGTCAACACCTTGCCTTCAAACCCGCGATCACCAAACCCGCCCGGCACCAGCACACCATCCACGCCCGCCAGCACATTGGCCGCGCCGTCGCGCTCGACATCTTCGGCTTCCAGCCACTTCAAGGCCACCTTGGTGCGCTGACGAATACCGCCGTGCTTGAGCGCCTCGCCCACCGATTTGTAAGCATCTTGGTGATCCACATATTTGCCGACCACGGCAATCGTCACCGCATCCACCGGATGCGCAGCAGCATCCACCACTGCATCCCATTCGGACAAATCGGCAGCACCCACCGGCAAGCGCAATTGCTCCACCACGATCTGATCCAGCGCCTGCGCATGGAACCAGCGCGGAATTTTATGGATGTTGTCCAGATCGATTGCTGAGATCACCGCCTTTTCCGGCACATTGGTAAACAGCGCGATTTTGCGGCGTTCACCGTCGGGGAGGGGCTGCTCGCTGCGGCAAATCAGCACATCCGGCTGAATGCCAATACTGCGCAGTTCCTTCACCGAATGCTGGGTGGGCTTGGTTTTCAGCTCACCAGCAGCGGCGATGTAGGGCACCAAGGTCAGGTGCATGAACATGGCTTTGTCGGCACCGCGCTCGGTACGTAATTGGCGAATGGCTTCGAGGAAAGGCAGGGATTCGATATCGCCCACGGTGCCACCGATTTCGACGATACCCACATCAAATCCATCGGTGGCGGCATCAATACAGGTCTTGATTTGATCCGTCACATGCGGGATCACCTGCACGGTGCCACCCAAATAATCGCCACGGCGTTCTTTGCGGATCACCGCCTCGTAAATCTTGCCGGTGGTGATGGAATTGAGGCCGGACAGGCGCGTATTGACGAAGCGTTCGTAATGGCCTAAGTCCAAATCGGTTTCGGCACCATCATCGGTGACGTAGACCTCACCGTGCTGGAACGGGCTCATGGTGCCCGGGTCCACGTTCAAATACGGGTCGAGCTTCATCATGGTGACGCGCAGGCCGCGCGCTTCAAGGATGGCAGCAAGCGAGGCGGCAGCAATGCCTTTGCCAAGCGAGGACACCACGCCCCCGGTGACAAACAGGAGGGGTGTAGAAGATGCAGGGGAAGTCATGGCGACGGCACGGCGCTGGAAATGCCCATTCTACCGGCTCGCGTCGCGCCCTGCATCCCGTTGTTACGGCCTATTGTTGCACCCCATCGTTTTGCCAGGCGCGCAGCACCATGAAATACCGGCATCGTCGGCTTGCTAAGCCCCACACAGCGCGTGGGGATGGTGCGCCACCAACCATGCACTGGCGCCAATCAGCCCCAATTGACCATGTTCGAGGGTGAACACCGGCACCTCACGCAAGGTGTCAGACAGCACACCTTTGTCTATGAACCGTTGCATGAAGCCACCTTGCCGCAGATAGTGCTGCAAGTGACCGGTCAAACCACCTGCCAGACACACCGAGCGGGCGCGAAATGTGATGGCCAAATCGCCGGCAAAACTGCCAAACCAACGACAGAACAACGCCACGCACTCGGCCGCCAGCACATCATTGCCAGCATCGGCGGCATCCACCAAATCTGCCGGCGTGTGCCACCGTGGCTGCACACCGCGCAGCTCGCATAAGACCTGATACAGATTGATCAAGCCCGGCCCCGAAAACACCCGCTCGTTGGCCACGTGCCCAAACTGGGCTTGCAGCATGCGCACCACGTCCAGCTCCAACGAACTATTGGCTGCTAGCGCGGCCTGCCCCGCCTCACTGGGCTGTACATTGGTTCGACCATTTTGATCGACCACCGCCGCCGCCCCCAACCCCGTGCCTGGCCCCAACAGTAGGACCGGCAATGGCAGTCCACTCGCATCCCCCACCCCCAGCACCTGCATTTGCGTCGGTGGGATTTTGGGCAGCGCCCACGCCAACGCCTCAAAATCGTTGATGAGATGCAAATGTGCAATACCCGCTTCATGGCGGGTTTGGGTCAGCGAAACTTGCCACGGCAGATTGCGATTGAGCAGCACATCCCCCTGCAGCACACCGGCAATCGCCACCACGCAGGTCGTTGGCAGGGCGCTACCGGCCTCACGCAAGTCTTCGCGAAAGCGGCACAAGATGGCCGCAAGACCCCCGAATTCCGCGCAGGCATAGCGCCGATGGAAGCCCACCGAAATCGCATCCCCAGCCACCTCCACCAACCCGATGCGCGCGTATGTACCCCCCACATCTGCGGCAAGCAACTGCATCTTGGTCGCGTGCATTTCGCCGCGCCCGTCAACATCCACCACAAAAACCCCCTCGGAAACCGATGCCATCGCTGTCCGTGCATTGTACGAGCTTGCTAGGTCCAAATCGTTTGCCGCAGTGTGCAAATCCATTCGCAAGGCCGCACACTTGCACGCCCATGCCGCAGCTGTAGGTTTTTTTCCGCCAATGAATACCCGCTACAACGCCGCTGATATTGAAGTCCTCTCGGGTCTGGATCCGGTCAAACGCCGCCCCGGCATGTACACCGACACATCCCGCCCCAACCATCTGGCGCAGGAAGTGATCGACAATGCGGTGGACGAAGCACTGGCCGGCCACGCCAAAAGTATCAGCGTGACCTTGCATGCCGACGGTAGCTGCGAGGTCAGCGATGATGGTCGCGGCATGCCGGTGGATATTCATCCCGAAGAAAAAATCCCCGGCATCGAACTCATCCTCACCCGCTTGCACGCCGGCGGTAAATTCAACAATAAAAACTACACGTTCAGCGGCGGCCTGCACGGCGTGGGCGTCAGTGTGGTCAACGCGCTGTCGCACAAAGTAGATGTGTTCATCAAACGCGACGGCAACGAGTACCACATGGGCTTTGCCAATGGAGATCGCGTCACCCAACTGGAGATCGTGGGCAATGTCGGCAAAAAGAACACCGGCACCCGTCTGCGCTTTTGGCCAGATGCCAAATATTTCGACACAGCCAAATTCAACCTACGCGCACTGAAGCACCTGTTGCGTGCCAAAGCCGTACTCTGCCCCGGCTTGACCGTGCACCTGTTTGATGAAGCCAGTGGCGAGCGCAGCCAATGGTATTTCGAAGACGGTCTGCGCGACTATTTGAAAGGCGAGTTGGTCGGCCGCGAATTACTCCCGCCGGAGTTATTCGTTGGCAGCTTAAAGAAAGACACCGAAGTGGTGGATTGGGCGGTAGCGTGGCTGCCCGAAGGCGAGTTGGTACAAGAAAGCTACGTCAACTTGATCCCCACCGCCCAGCATGGCACCCACGTCAATGGCCTGCGCACCGGTTTTACCGAAGCCCTGCGCGAGTTTTGCGACTTCCGCAATTTGCTGCCGCGCGGAGTGAAGTTGGCGCCAGAAGATGTATGGGATCGCGTCGCTTTTGTGCTATCGCTGAAAATGACCGACCCGCAGTTTTCCGGGCAAACCAAAGAACGCTTGAGCTCGCGGCAAGCCGCAGGCTTTGTGGAAGGTGCATCGCATGATGCATTCTCGCTCTGGCTGAACGTCAACACCGAATTCGGCGAAAAAATCGCACAACTGGCTATCGAGCGCGCCAGCGCACGCCTGAAAACCGAAAAACAAATCGTCCGCAAGAAAGTGACGCAAGGCCCGGCACTACCCGGCAAACTGGCCGACTGTATTTCGCAAGACCTCTCGCGCACGGAACTGTTTTTGGTGGAAGGTGACTCGGCTGGCGGCAGCGCACGCCAAGCACGCGATAAAGACTTCCAAGCCATCTTGCCTTTGCGCGGCAAGATTTTGAACACGTGGGAAGTGGCATCCGGGCAGGTGCTGGGCTCACAGGAAGTGCATGACCTGGCCGTGGCCATCGGCTGCGACCCCGGTAAAGATGAAATCGACGGCCTGCGCTACGGAAAAATTGTCATTTTGGCCGACGCCGATAGCGATGGCTTGCATATCGCCACGCTACTGAGCGCGCTATTTCTGCGCCACTTCCCTTCGCTGGTACGCGCAGGTCACGTGTTCGTGGCGATGCCGCCATTATTTCGTGTCGATGTGGGCAAGCAAGTGTTCTACGCACTGGACGAAGAAGAAAAACGCCTACTACTGGAAAAAATCCAACGCGAAAAACTCAAAGGCCACGTCAACGTGACGCGCTTCAAAGGTCTGGGTGAAATGAATCCATTGCAGCTACGCGAATCCACCATGCACGTGGATACCCGCCGACTGGTGCAACTCACCGTGGATGATGATGCCGCCACCCGTGGGCTGATGGATATGTTGCTAGCGAAGAAACGCGCTTCCGACCGGAAGAATTGGCTGGAAGAAAAGGGCGATTTGGCGACGCTGGAGGTGTGAACAACTATGCGCCCACATAAACAATTGACAATAAAAACTGTGCCCTTGGGAGGTTTCGTTTGAAACATCACCACCTTATTACTTTGTTGCTGGCCATACTTCCCTATTCTCTGCCAGCAGCTACTCCCACCAAGGAAGCCCCCCCTGAGTTTGCGGAATATTTTGCCGCCATTCGCAAAGCCGACGCCATCACCGACCCACTGCGGCGTTGCCTTGCCTATCCTGATTTACCTAACAATACATGGGCTGCTGGCCTTGCCCAAGCGCGCTGTAACGCATTTCTCACACCCCCTCGCTATACGCTTGATGCTATTGAAAGTTTACTAACGCAAACTAATGGCCCCGCAACGCTTGAAACAAACTTCAAGACCTTGCTACATGCGGACGACACTGACCCGGCGCAGCGCGAACACATTAACTCTGCTTTATCAGTCTTTAGTGATGCCAACCGCGACAAAGCTGAGCGTATCGCGCGTAAATGGCAAGCGGCTGATCCGCAAAGCGCGTTTGCACACGCAGCACTTGGCCTTGTGCTGGAAAATCGAGGATGGTCGGCAAGGGGCAGCGCCTTCATCAAGGACACACCTGACGACAACATCAAAAAAATGAGTGCCTATTTCCAGGCCGCAGCAAAAGAATACTCAGCTGCGCTGGAAGCATCCCCAAAGCTCATCCTTGCATGTGAAGGACTCATGGAAATTGGCAGGCAAAGCTCGGATAAGTTGCAGTCCTATGCTACCGCCAAGTGCCTCAAGGCAGCTCCCACATCCTATTTCGTCATCGATGAAATGATGACCGCGGCTGAGCCGCGCTGGGGTGGCTCTGATGCGGCGATGCGAGCAGTTGCAGCGTATGCAAAAGCAAGGGTTGCAGATAATCCGCTATTAGGGCTGTTTGCATTCCAGCACGCATTTTACGAAATTGAACACATGGATGCTCCAGAGCAAGACCAGCAGGCACTCGCTGTGCTGGAACCAGCTGCGCTCCAGGCCCCGATTGCCTCATATCTCCGTCTGGTTGGAGGGGCATATCTGCGCAAGGATGAGCCATGGAAAGCGCTCAGCTACCTCTCACAAGCCCTACGCTTTTCACCGAACTACGCGCAGGAATCTAGGTTGCGGGCGTTGGCCCTGCAGGATGTGGGTGAAACGCAATGGGCGCGTGCTGATGCCGAACGCGCGGTTGTGCTTGATCCAACCAATGGGCATGCGCTTGAAGTACTTGGCCAAATTCTTCGGAAACTTGATGGCCCCGCCGCCGCCGCGCCCTATTTCAAGCGCGCCATTGAAGACAAAAACACGAGAGAGTACGCCTATAACAACTATTGCGCGGTGCTTATTGATTCCAAACAGCTTGATGCTGCAAACAAATGCATTGATAGTTTACTTTCCGAATTTCCACAAAACCCTGAAGGCTGGCGACAACGCCTTTATGTGATCGGCTTTGACGCCACCGAATCCAACGAAGCAATGGCACGTTTCATTGCACTTAATGACCCCAAACGGTGGAGCTATCATGCAGATGCGGTAAAGGGTGTGCAGTTGGTGCAGGCGGTGCTGCACGGCACCGGCACCGTTGAAGAACGATCCAATGCGCGGGCGCTTCGCGCAAAAGCGTTAGAACACTCTTTGAATGGCCACGCATACTTTCAAGGCCTAACAACATCCCCTGCGAACTACCTGACTCAGATCATCAATAGCTGTCAAACAATCCCCGCGCCTACCGCTGCACCAGAGTTTGCCATCCTCACGGATGTCAATGCTGATGGCACCCTTTCAAATGTCGAAGTGCGACCAGTCAACTCTTGGACGACATGCTTAGCCAAACAGGCCGCAATCAATTGGAAACTCCCACCGCCGCCCAAGCTAGCAAGTGGGCTGCCTTACCCTCTGCTCTATGAGGTTCGGATGGAAAAACCGTAACGGCGCTTGAAATGTAGTCGATGACCTCACACAAACCGCGCCGGGTCGAACGGCGCAGGGTTCACGCAAGGTGTGCGGCCGGCGATCATGTCGGCCAGCAGTTGGCCGGTGCTGGCGCTCATGCTGACGCCCATCATGCCGTGTCCAACCGCCATCCACAGGTGCACGTGGCCGGGAGCGCGGCCGATCAGCGGGATGTCGTCGCGGCTCATCGGCCGCCAGCCGCACCATTTTTCACGCAATTGCGGCCCCACCGGCTGGTGCAAAAATTGCGTCGCACCGCGTTCTAGTGCGCCCAGACGCTGCGCATTGAGGCTATCGTCGTAGCCGGTGAATTCCATCGTGCTGCCTAGTCGATAACCGCTGGGCCAGGCGGTGACGCAAACGGAGGGTTCGTACAAAATCACCGGCCGCTTGGGCGTGAGTGCTGGCGGACTGTAGGTCATCGAATACCCCTTGCCGGGCTGGATGGTCTTGCGCAACCACGGCAGTCCCACGGCATCGGCAATCCGCGGTGCCCATGCCCCGGTAGCCAGCACCACATCGCGTGCACGCAATGGCCCCTGTGCGGTCTGCGCAACGACGCCTTGCGCGGACGATGCCAGTGATACCAAGGCGCACTGTTCAAGGATGCGTCCGCCACGCGCGCGCACCACGCGCGCCAGCTCGGCAACGTAGCGATCGGGACGCAATGCGGCATCGCCACGAAAACACAACGCCCCGGCAAGACCGGGCTTGAACGCCGGATCGCGGGCTTCGTAATCCTTGCCCTCCACGACCTCAACATCCACACCCAACTCGCGCAGCATCGGTACATCGCCCAACTCACGATCCATATCGCGGCGCGTTTTGAACACGTAATCCTCGCCAGTTTCGGCAAATTCGCATTCCAGCTGATAGCGGGTCACCCAGTGTTGGATGCGCTGCCGCGAATCGGCCAACAGGGTGTATTTGGCGCGCGCGCTGGCCACGTAATCACGATGATTACAGCGCAGCGCGAAGCCCAGCATCCAGCGCAAGGTATCCGGATTCAAGGTGGGCTTGATGTAGAGCGGCGCATCCGGGGTGAACATCCAGCGTGCGGCGCGCATTAGTGTGCTGGGGCCGGCCAGCGGCGGCGCGTGGCTGGGGGTCAGGGTGCCGCAATTGCCGTGCGAGGCGCCGCTGCCAACCAACCCGACATCAATCACGGTGACCTCACGCCCATCATCGAGTAAAGCCAATGCGGTCGCCAACCCGGTGACGCCGGCACCCACCACAAGGCAGTCGATGGATTGTTCTGGGATGGCTGCACTCATGACACACCGCGCGGACAAGTAAGGTGCACCCATTATCCCGGCTCTGCCACCGGCGTGACAGTGCACAGCCACATCCTTACTGGCAGAAGGCCATGCTTGGCCCACAAAAACGCAAACGGCCCGCAACGCGGGCCGCCGGTCGAACACTGCGGTGCAAGCAACTCAGTGCTGGTGACCACCCTCGCCATGCACATGCCCGTGGGCCAGTTCTTCTTCGCTGGCTTCACGCACTTCAACGATGTCGATGTCGAAGCTCAGATCTTTACCCGCCATCGGGTGATTCAAATCCACATCCACCACGCTCATGCCCACTTTTTCGATGGTCACTGCGCGTGGGCCAAAATTGGTTTGCAGCACCACCTGCATGCCCGGGGTCAGCTTCTGCTCACCGAAATGTTTTTTGGGAACGCGCTGGGTCAAGCCGTCGCGGCGCTCACCGTAGGCATCGGCAGCACGCACGTCTGCTTTGAAGCTGTCGCCCGCTTCACGGCCTTCCATCGCACTCTCCAAACCGGGAATGATGTGGCCGCGCCCAAACAAGATAGCCAGCGGTTCACCCACATCCTTCGAGTTCTCCAGCGCGGCTTGGCCGGTTTCGGCAACGGCATAGTGGAAACGGACGACGCGGTCTTTTTCGATCTTCATAGTGCCTTCGTACTCTCAGTTGGGCGCTTGCCACCGCGAAACGATGCGGCAAAACTGCGCGGATGATGAAACCAGCCAACTGCCAGCAGCGACCGGGCCGCCATTATCGGGGGAATCCACTGCGGACGCCAATGTGCGCGCTTGTACTCACTTCGATACTCGCGGCCTGTGGCACCGCCCCGCCGCGACCCAGCCCGCCAGCGCACACCACACGCACCGATGCGCCACCGGCGGATGCGGCCAAGGCCAATGCGGTGCTGATGCGGGCGATCGGACTGGTCGGCACGCCTTATCGCTATGGCGGCAACACGCCAGAAGGTGGCTTCGATTGCAGCGGGTTGGTGGGCTACGTCTTTCGGGACATGCTGGATGTGCGCCTGCCGCGTACCACCCGCGAGCTGATTGCCATGCAAGGCCCGCGCATCGACCCACAACGCTTGGCCAGCGGAGACCTCGTTTTTTTTGGGGACGCCGGCAACGTGCGCCATGTGGGAATTTACGTGGGCGATGGCCGCTTTGTGCATGCCCCCAGCAGTGGCGGCACCGTGCGGTTAGACCGGCTGGATGGCCACTGGTGGCGCGACCACTACAGCGGTGCAAAACGCCTGTTGCGATAATTTTGGTCGTGATTTCGCGCACGGATTCACAAATATGAACAGGACAATCCTCAGTTTTACCCATTCATATTTAGCCATCTAACGTTTTTTTGACCCTTGCGCCGGCCAACCCGGGCATAGTCGCCGCTGGTTTTGCAATGTGATGACCGCGTGAAGACAGTCAACCTGCCCCACGGCCATGCCGATCGCCGTGGCCATCGTGGGCTTCGCCTGCTATTTGCCAGCCTCTTGGCAATTGCCAGCGTTCCGGTACTGGCAGTAACGCCGGTCGGCAACAAGGCCGACTCGAGCATCGCCACGACATCCCCTCTTTCAAGCCAGGCAGCATTGCTGCCAGCTACCGCCGCCATCGCAACACCGGATGTCACTAGCGGTGCCACTCTGCTACAAAAGTCACAAGATAGCGCGGCCAATATCAGCACCGTCAGCCGCGCCCGTACTGCCATCCAGAATGCCTTCGCCCTGCTTGGCACGCCTTATCGCTGGGGCGGTAACAGCCCCGATGGTGGCTTTGATTGCAGTGGCTTGGTGGGCTATGTCTTCCGCACCATCGGCATCGACCTGCCGCGGGTGTCCCGCGCGATGGCCGACCAAGGCACCAAGGTGGACAGCCGCGATGCACTGACCGAAGGCGATTTGGTGTTTTTCGGCCGCCGAGGCCATGTGGATCACGTGGGCATCTACATTGGCAACGGCCAGTTTTTGCATGCCCCGCGCACCGGTCGCGATGTCACCGTGTCCAGCCTGACCACCGGCTATTGGGCGCAGAAGTATATGGAAGCGCGCCGCCTCGCCACGGGTAGCTGATTCGTACCCTCTACCACTCACATACCGCACGTCGCATGACACCGCCACAAGGCGGTGTTTGTGTTTCTGCGCCAATATCAGGCGATCACGTCTATGCGCTGGCCGCGTGGTAACGGGCAATGGTCGATTCGATGCCCTTGCTGAGTTCCATCACCTTCAGTGCATACTCGGAAAGACGCAGGTCTTCTTCGCTATCGGGCGTCCAACTCGGTACCGCTGCCGGCTTGCCATCGCCATCTACTGCCACAAACACAATGACACAATGCGTGCATAGGCGTGCTTGATCGGCATCTTGTCTGGGGTCGCGGGCACGCACATCCACGGCAAAATGCATGGAAGTACTGCCGGTGTGGATCAAAACTGCTTCGACGCTGACCAGATCGCCAATTCGGATCGGGGTGACAAAGCGAATGCCACCCACCGCCACCGTCACG
>Ga0208825_1000829_pt1 | contig 26783 bp, 27 predicted proteins | sample AD_UKC113_MetaG_FD_184450 | JGI IMG/M metagenome (GOLD analysis project Ga0208825, IMG submission 184450) | Active sludge microbial communities of municipal wastewater-treating anaerobic digesters from Hong Kong - AD_UKC113_MetaG (SPAdes)... | ecosystem: Engineered > Bioreactor > Anaerobic >...
TTGTCGCACTTTATGAATCATTTTACAAGAATGGGCAACTTTGGATAAAAAGTTATTACAAAAATGATAAACTTGATGGGGAGTATTTGTATTTTTCCGACACAGGCAAAATTTATGAAAAAAGTTATTATAAAAACAATAAGCTTGATGGAGAGTATTTGCGATATTTCGACAATGGGCAAATTGCGTGGAAAAGCAATTGGAAAGACGATAATCGTGAGGGGGAATGTTTGAGCTATTACGATAACGGTCAACTTTTTGAAAAAAGTTATTACAAAAATGATAAACTTGAGGGAGAGTGTTTGCGCTATTACAGGGATGGTCAAATTTTTGGGAAATGTTATTTCAAAGACAATAAATTTGAGGGAGAATGGTTGCGATTTTTCGAGAATGGGCAAATTGACAAAAAGTGGTTTTTTGAAAATGGTAAAAGAATTGGCTAATTTTTCAAATGAAATCTTGATAAAAAAAATTGAGTATAGATTTTTTTCCATTGCTACTTTTATTTATTCCACTTTCTATTAAATGATGCTTTGCTGTGAGTAAGCATTGTATTGTTGCTGCAATTAAATCATGTGTATTTAATACCTCTGGAGTAAATGTTTCTAATTGTTCCAATAATTCTTCAAAAACTAATGTTTCAACATTTGTTTTAAATTGACTTTTCTTTCCTATTACCCATTTATAAATTTCTGCAATCCCATGCTCTAAAACATTTTTATCCCCCCTGCCTGTGGTTATCATAATCCCTCTCCCATTGTCATATATTGATTTTTGAATTAATTTTATGTAGCCATTGTTTTCAAAATAATCTAACCCAACATTTCTTTCGGGAGCTAAAAAAAAGCCAAAATATAACGATGCTAATACCGCTTGTTCGTGTACTTCATTGTTATTTTTTTTCCGCCCTATATATTGTCCTATAAATTCATTTTCTAATTTATTATTTGTTTCGTATCTATCTGTACTTCGATAAATTACAATAGCCGGAATGGAATAATGATTTGATGTTGGGTTGCTGAATCTTACAGGATCATACCCTACAACTCCCTCAATAACTTTTGGGAGCTTCCACTCTCCACCTACCTTTGTGCATACATTTGTCCTTGCTGTATTTATACCTTTTATTTTCCACCCATAATCTTTTTCAGATGCATCAAAAACAATAGTACCATTTTGTGTCATTACAAACTTGCCTCCTATATACCCTCTTTCTTCTTTCGGTATTAATTGTATCTTATCTCTTTGTACTGTTATCGCTTGCGAAATATTGAAAGTAGCATTATTTTTTGGAGAGTTTATTAAGTCGTTTATTGTTCTTGGGTTTTCCCTCAATTCCGTAATATGTGCCTTGCTGAACTCTCCATCATTTTTTATTATTTTCTTTAATGTTTCTTCTTGGTGTTTATAAGCTCTTTCATAATCTGCATATCCATATTTATCAATAAAAGCTACATCATACGCTGAAATAAAATATCTTAAAAATTTTGATTTTGTAAAGCCATTCTCATCTTTTTCCTCAAAATTGCTTTCTCTCCACATTTTTAAAGAAAATTCTATTGCCTTTTGCATTAATTTATCATCCGTACCTAAAGTGCTAACGAAAGTCATCCGCCCTTGTATTTTATTTTCACTTGGCAGGAAAATAGTTTTCAAATATGGCTTAATTATCGTTTCTGGGTCTAATGATTCTAATTTAGCATATTCATCTATAAAAATATAATGCAACCTTTTACCATCCAATGAATTAGCCTTTGGGGGGAATGGTAGTAACCACCCTTTTAGGTATTTATTTTTGTCCGTATCTGTGGAAGGAGAAAAAAACATACCCGATTCAGGCAGTTTACCATTAACCATCCTTATCTTAGGTCTTAAAAATTCAGGGTACTGCAAATAACAAGATAATATAGGTTTATATTGCAACATTTTAGCATTAATATCTGTTGTATTTATTAATGCAACGTGTTTATCAAACCCCATTTTTACCTTTCTAAATGATAAAAAATTCTCCTTAGCCGTAAAACCTCCTACTCTTGGCTTAAATATTACTTTACCAAATGTGCTTTTATAATTATCTACAAATTCATCAAAGAAAAAATATTGCCTATCTGTTTCTCTAAAGTCTATTTGATAATCTGGTTTCCAATATGTCAAATACTCATAATGCGCTCCATTAATATATACAACTTCTCCATTATTGAAAAAATGCACTCCATTGCGTATTCTTTCATCTTCTTGCAATATAAATTTTTCTAAATTATATGCCGATAATGTTTTAAAATTTGGCAATATTGGTGTCCTCCAATATTGTAACGACTTATCCTTAATGTCAAAATTTATTATATCCTTCTCATCTTTTGGAATAGGAGGTGGTTCGTATGGGTAAATTCCTTGTATTAACATTACTTATATTATTTTGCCAAACGATTCCATGCTTTCTCTCGGTTTCGCATCTGTGCTTTTCTTTTTATTAAAAGTAGATTCTATCCATTTAACAAAATCTTTTGTCGCTTGAACTCCTTTTGCGCTTGTGCCTATATCTATCGCTCCACTTATATTATTGCCTTTCTCATCTTTCCCTATAATCGTATAATGTCCGCCTTTTTCTTCGTGTACCCCCTTCCCTACCTTCCCTCCACCCAATGGATGTACATTTTCACTTATATTAATTCCTCTTTTGTTTGCTTCTTTCATTATCGATAACATTACCTGTGGGTCATTTGCAACAATATGAGCATGATTGTCGTGTCCTGATAATTTGTAGCCCTCTATTCTACTTCCGCCCTCATATCCATATCCTAATGGATTAAATGCTATTTGAGTTATCCCAATGAGCGAACCGCTTGTGGTTTGCGATGCCTTGTCCTCATTTACCGCATTGTCATAGTCATACTTAGCCTTTTCTTCTTCTTTTTTAGCATCTAAATATAATTGATATTCTATTTTGGATTTTTGTGTATTTATTAAAGACGAAAATAAATTATCTTCCGTGTAACTCGTTTGCGTATCTATGCCTATTGTTGTTTTTTTAGGGTCGTATGGCTTGTATTTATCCGTTGCAGTAGTTGGACTGCCACTCGAAGTAAAATACTGTACTTTTGTTTTATAATATCTTACATCCCCATCTTTAGTGGTTATCTTATATAATTCATTGCTCCCTATTTTATCTTCTCCGCCACCATATACTTGTGTTTGAATTTCATTTGGCAAATTTGTAAGTTTTTCTACTTTTGTAAGATTTGGAAATAAATTTCCAAACATTTTAACAGATACATTTGTAGTGTTTTGATTAAAATTCGTCCACTTGCCTTGTGCCATCTTAACCAATGGGTAATTATTAATATCTGAATCTATTTTTGTGTTGTTATATTTTTCTCTTGCCGCATCAACTCTACTTTTTGCATTTATTTCAGCAACATTTTCCCTACCTTTTGCCAATGTTTCAGCTTTTTTCTGCTCATTTTCTACTTTTATTTGCAAATTCTCAAACCTTATTTTATTTTTTATAGTTTCTTCTACGAAATACGTTTGCGCTCTTTGATTAATATACTCGTCTTCGGATTCGTAAGTATCTTGTAATGATTTATTATTTCTATAATTTTGCCTATCATATCTACCCATATTCGATTCATAAAAATCAAGAAATTTCGTATAATCATACCTTTTGCCGTCTTTCATTATATATACTGCATCATCTCCCTCTATTTTATCTACTTCTCCACTTGGTATTGGGTCCCCCTGTGTTTCTAAGTATTTGGGTAACAAAGTTTGTACAAAGTCCTTTTCATTATTTCTTATTGGCACAAATACTTTTTGCGCCCTTTCTTCTATTGGTAAGTTTATGTATGATTCATAAGTTGATTTATTTACTTCATTGTCGTACTCATCAGGGTGCGCTTTCATAAATTCAAAATACACATCCCCCACTTTTTTAGTGTTTTTAGATAAGTTTACTTTCGCAGTAAAATTAGCCAATCTTTGATTCAACTCTAAAGCCTTTTGAGAATCTTGCCCCAATAATGCCTTTGGGTTATTGTAAAATTCCTTTAATATTTGATTCCCTTCTTCTTTGAGTACATTATAATCTCCGATAGACAACCCTTCGCCTATATTTGTTGTGGCTGTTAATACTTTAGATAATTCATTTTCATAATTACTTTTTTGTTCTTGCTCCTTTTTTACCACACTTGCCATCGCATCCTTTAAGTAACTTTTATTTGTTTGGTCTAATTCAAACAAATTAGGCTTATCTGCCATTCCTTCGGCTTGATTTGCATCTGGGTTTAATACTTGCCCTAATTGCGTAAAAATTGCTTCGTTATATGCCATTGTTGTATTTTTTATATCTATTAGAAATACCCACCCCTATCATCCTCCTCATTGCTATTATTATCTTTATTTATTTTTTCAAGTTTGTTATTTTGAATTTTAGCTTTTAAATAATCCCCCCCTTGCAATCCTGCACCAATAGCCAAATTCAAACCTGAATTAATTCCTTCATTCGCTTCATTTATCATTCCCGATAATAAAGCACGTTCATTTCTTATTTTATCATAAACATTCAATTTCCACATTAAAGCGTTTTGACCTGCAATAGTTGAATTTGCTTGTAATAAATTTTCTATTTTCTTGCTCCTTAACATATCATCTTCTACTCCTATTTTAGTCATTGCATCCGTATAACCTCCATATAACTTCGCTATATCATTTACTCCACCGCCACCTTGTAATATATTAGCGTTTGTACTCGCCAATGCGCTACTATATTGTTCTTGGAGCTTATTTAATGTACTTGGACTAATGCCATATTGCGCTTCGCTTTGCGCTAATTGTAAATTATCAAAATACCCTCGTGGGATATTGTAATTGTCATCGGGCAAATCCTCCATTTTCTTTTTTGCATCACTTTTTCTCTTTGCAGATATTCCTGCCGAAATAAGCCCTACTGCTAATTGTGCTAAAATTGGTATTGCCATTTTAATTTTTATTTATTATTGTGTTCGTTAATATATCAAATTCATTTTGAACAATTAAGTTTTGTGCATAATGTGGTCTTATATAACTTGCTGTCGGTATCATATCACCGTTATATATATGAGTTCTAATTCCATTCCCTTTATATACAATAAACCCAATTAATGCCCCATTCTCATTGTCCTCTACTTTGTAAAGATAATGATTATTTTTAATTAAATTCCCGACAAAAGCTACTTTGCTATCTAAAAAAGCATTGTTTTTTAACTCCGCACAACAAGCCCTCACCTGTCTTTCCCAATTAAACTCATATACTATTTTTAAACTCATTCGTCCTCGTTTTGATTTGTTTGTTTTGTTGCGCTGTTTGAACCTGTCGCATCTTTATAAGATAATTCACTCCCTGTAATTAATAAAAGAAAGTTTGCTATTTCAAAATATTTACCAATATCTATTCCTGCAACAACAAATCTAATAAAAGCATAGTTTCCAAATACTCTTTTGCCTTCAAAATATGTGCTTTGTTGCATAAAATTACTATCAAAGTAAGAGGACATATCCCTATTAACCGCCCCATAATGAATATTTTCTTTTTTTATCCAAAATGCTTTGGGTAAATACGAAAAAGAATTTACCTCATTTGTGATTATTCTATCTACAAATAAAGGTTGCTGGTTGTTTTCTTGCGTCATACTTAATAACACTTTTACTTTATCAGCAATATTTTGTAAAGGGAGTTCAATAACACTTTCGTTTATATTCCCATAAATCTCTCCATAACCATTACTCACTTTATTGTGCAAATAAGGTTCTCCTTTAATAAAGGACACTAATTGCTGCCCCGATTTTGAATTTTGCAAACGACCATACATTTCAGGTATATATCCTCTAAAATTTATCCACCCTTTTAATTCGTGATTATACATTATCGTTTCTCCAACATCTATTCTTTGCTCTCTCTCCTCATTTACATAAGATAAATCATTTGTGGATATTCCTACTCTTGGTCTCATTGTTAAAATTGCAGTATTCTTTGATGTATCATACCCCGATAAAACCTCCCAACCGAATCTATCTAACTCATTTTTTGTCATTTTCGTATTTACATCATTCATATATTGATGCTTGCTTGAAAAATATCCCGACATCCCCATATCAGATGCTATGATTGCTTTATTAAAATCTGTTAGTATATATTGTCCTTTTGAATAAAAATATACTAACCCATTTTGTTCTATAATAGAAGATGTATCTATTTGTAACGCTCCATATCTATCAGACGTTTTTTGTTTTGCATTACCTAAGTTATCATCTAAATTTGATATTACAATTTTATCCCCTGTATTTTTTAAATAAGGTACTTTGTAATCTGCAATAAAATAATCGTTCTCACAAATAAACCCTACCATATTTCTGTATGAAAACATCGCTTGTATGCCACCGAAATTTTGTACATCATATATTTTTGAGTTCTCTCTCCAAAAAGTCCCTAACCCATTTATTACGCCACTATTTATAAACGCATTACTTTGAATAACCATTGACATATTCCATAATCTTTTCGCATAGGGATTTTTAATTCCTATTCTACCAAAACTACTTACATTCTCCCCCCACATATCCGTTATATTTGAACTAAAATAAGCATCATCATTCGGATTATTCCCTTTGCACTTTACATTTTTAGGGTATCTCCTAAATATCTTATAAACATCCCAAACATTTAACTCACATCCACTTTCTTCAATACCGCTACAACAATTCTCTAATATTGGCATCCCATTTTGTACAGGAAGCATACAACACGCCTCAAAGTAATTTTCATTCTCACTAATACAATTATAAGGTCTATTTATTTCTATTTTGATATTGCATTTACTTAAAATATCATCTAATTGTGTATCATAAGGAATAATTATAGTGCCTCCATTTGATGTAGCAAAATTTGTTTTTACAGTAGCTGTATCTCCGTTATTATTTGATACGCTTATTTCTTGTTGCAACCGGTCAGAAGCATTTCGTAACGTACCAAATGTAGTCCCGATAATTCTATAAACAATAGGACTATCGCAGTCCTCTATAATTCGCAATATATCGCCCTCAACAAAGCCATAAATCGCTAATGTCTTAAATTGATTATCAGCATTATATTGCAACAAACTACTTATATCTATTGCAACCGACAACGCTTTCCCTTTGTTTGTTGTAACATCTCCATTTTCGTCTAATAACTCAAACTTTTTTGCAACCCATTGTAAATATGTTCCGTATAAATTTTTTGTTGTAAAAAATGATATATACTTTACTTCATCAGGCAATAACTGACTGCCATTCCAATACCATTTAATTTTTGGGTGTTTCTCCCAACACATTGAAGTATCTATATTTTTTATAAAATTTACTCCTCCTGTAACTATTCTACCATAAACATCCCACCCAACAACTCCAACTCCATATCTACCCCGAAAACCTTTATCGGTAAAATTTATTTTTTGAAATATTTTTTCTCCTGTATCTACAATCGCCTCATCACAATTAATACATGGAGGTAAACATATATTTTCCTGTGTTTCCGCACAACACATTTTGCCATTTCCACCTATGCATGCTACAGTACACGATGAACCACTATTTGATATAAGCAAGTCATCACATCTGGAGTATGTTAAATTTTGGTGTACTATTATTTTAAATTTACCAAAACCTCCTGTTCGTACAAATTGGCTCCCCACATATCCAACTGTTACCCCTACTAACGACTTCCCATCTTGGTCTTTTAGTGTACCCTTTATCGTTACCCTTGTACATTTATCATCTATGGTGTTTGTACTTTTATATCCTGTTCCTAAAAGCCCTCTAAATCCTTTATTGTTTAATATCGTTACGGGTGGAGATACTTTGTTGCTACCTATCTGTATAGGTAAAACATTCGTACCGCACTTTTTAACGTGCTCTATTGCAAATATCCCTAATGTAGGCTCGCCAAAAGATGCCGTCATATCCATTGTTACTCCCAAAAAACCATTCCAATAAGTACGCCACCTCCAAAATTGCTGTCTATAAAAAGCAAATCCATTATGATCTGTTAGTCCTTTATTTGTTGCTACAATTCCACTCGGGGTCCCCGGTATTTGTGTAATTGGGTCTTGTAATAATATCGGAACTCCATTGTGTTTAAAGTCGTCAATATCCATTTCATATCCTGTAATCTTGTCTTTAAAATAACCATCTGTAAATCTGACCTCTTGTTTCTCAAATGGAACAGAATTGTCCTTATCTTCATATAAATATACCTCCCTAACAAAATTATATTCAAACCGATTCCACGCTTCATCTTCAAAAGAAGGTAAGGTTAAATCCATTATTTTCATTGCAACCCCCTCATATAAACTATTATAATCATAATCGCAAACATCAATAATAAATTCGTAATCTTTTTTTATTGCTACCGTAAATGGCTCATTGTTCTGACACACTCCTACATTTTCCCACCCTGATACATAAGTAGATGTCTTTTCAAACGCCACACTTAATCCTGTCCTATGTCCTGCTATTCTAAATGAATATCTACCTGCCAACACATCTTCAAACTCAAACTTTTGTAATATTAAATATTCATCATTTTTCAAGTCTTTGACAATATCATCAAATGACCCTGAATTATCATACATATTTTTTATAGCCCTATAAATAATCCCCAATTCCTCTGCATTACAATCTCCTGCATTGTATTTTACCTGACTTGATATAGCTGTATATTCCGTACCTGCTAAATATCCAACAAACCCCCCTGTTGCTCCGTCTATATCCGAAGGTACATATTGTTTATAATCTTTCCAACTTAACCACCCACTGCGCCCCTCTATTGCTACTCCTTTATTCCCTAATATTGGGTGTTTCCTCCAACCAAACCCCCCAAAATAAAACTTTCCATCTATTGATGAGTTCCCATTTGGTAATAAGTTGCCAAATAAAAATTGGCACTCCCCTCCATTACCACCTGTATCATAGCTATCATTCCTTATTATAGCATAAATAGTTATTTTTCTTTTAGGTATTTTGGGAGTATTGGACTCTTGCTCCTCTACTTTTACATCAAAACTTTCTACCTGCTCACAAGTCAAATTATTACTTCCCATTAAACAATTTCCCAATAATAGATTATTCCCTGCACTTGCTAAAGATACACTCGTAAAGGGGATATTGTTTTCTATATGTTCAAATATTGCTTGGTCTTCTGGCGCACAATCTTTATTGTTACAAAACAAATATTCTATCGTGTTTGTATCTTTATCATAATTGTAGGAACTCCATTTGTTATTACGCTCCCACCACCTGCCATTATCCGAAGGACAATCGTGTTTAAAAATAGTATCATACCTAAACCATTTCCCATTGTTTGCGTGTCTAATATAAATATTTATAGCATTTACAAAAGCATTCCCAACCCAAAATTTTACATTTGCACATCTTGGTAGCAATTCGGGATTTGTACCTGCACAATCTGTACTCCCTACGATAATAGGAACAGAATATGGACTTGCTGAACTTGTTCTATTATCTATATAATTGAAAGTATAAGCAATTTGTAAAGGATTTTGGAATAATTTATTTGGGATTTCTCTATCCACCGCCCTCCCATCTTCGCCCTCAACTCTTTCTATCAATTCAAATTGAGGACAATACATAGGTGCTATTGGTGCTAATGTAATATATTCCTCATTGTTATTATACAAAGGTGCAACATTATCAAAATAAGGTGTGTTGAATGAATTTGTTGCTATACTTGCAATAACATTTACACATCTTACATTATTCTTTGAATCTGTAAAAATTAAACTCTTTTCTACTACTTCTTTGATTTTATTAGTTGTACTTTTATAGGTTATTAATAAATAAACCTTATGCTCCGGGATGGCAAGTTCAGAACCTATATTAAAATTTAGCCATTGCCCACGATATACATTTTGGCAAATTTCTAAATTTCCGTCTAATACATTTATTGTATGTTGCCCTAATTCATTCCACACGAACCAATAAAGCTCATTAGTTGCCTTACATTCAAACGCTCCAATTGATTTATTTTTTCCACTCGGTAACGCAAATGTTTCATCTGCTTTTTTAACGCTTATTATAGGAGTATAATTACCTTTATTACCTCCTATTGATAGATTGTTGCCACTTAGATTATTATTATTGGCATTAGCATTTGTAAGGACATCAATATTTTTAATAAACCTTGTTTCTATTTCAGCCAATTTATCGTGTGCCGAATCTAATTGTATCTTATACGGATGTTTCTGTATGTTTGCCTGCTCCATTTCACTTTAAGTTTATTATTTTTTCCCTAAAGCCTTTAAAATAGTATCATACATTAAAGGTCTTAATCTTTTTTTCAATTTATTCATTTCTGCTTTATACATATTATGAAACATTGCATTTTGTCCTCTTGTATAAGCTAAAGCACTTTGATTATTTGTTTCATAATAATACTTCAAACCTGCCAATACCGCTTCCATTGCTATACTTGGAATTAAATAATCTTTTGCATTTGTTATCGCACTTACATATTTTAAAACAACATAATCTTTTTGATAATTTCTTGGCAAAATAATTAATTTCTCTTGTATATCTAAACGAAAACTATTTGAATCATTATCACAACGATTTATATCGCAACTACAATTATTTTCTACTATTTTACTTTTATTACTTGGTGTATTTTTAATACATCCACAAGGCAAGGTATCTAAGGTACATAATAATTTTTCTGTTTCGATAAATACGACCTCCTCACCTTCTTCTCCATCGCTTAATGTAGGAATACTACTATATTGTATTATCCTACCATCGTTCAAAATATTAGTTCTAATAACCTTTGTGTATTCAACTCCATTAATTATGATAGTTTCTTCGATTGTTTCAATTTCTTTCACTAACGTACACGCTGTATTTTCTTGCGAACAAGTATCGCAATCACATTTACTTTGTGTATATCCCTGTATTTCGGTTGGGATTGATTCATTATACCACATTCCAAATAACCTATCGCAATCATCTAAATAACCAACCGCCACAAGCATTAAACAATCATTAGGTATAACAACTGTATTATTTATTTTATCTACTTTAAATTTCTTTATTGTATGTTTTTTAGTACCATCGAACCTCATATCATTGTAAACCGCTGACATATAAGAAAGGTATATATGCGCTTTTAATAAGCCCACATCTTCATCTCTTAGACATCTTGTTTTAACAATTTCAGATGCTGTTATGTATTGTGTACTAATCATTATAACTTAAATCAATTTCTGTGGGTCTTTGTGAATAATATATTTGCTTCTTTTCTGTTATATAATCTCCTAAAATCATTTCGCCCCCCCTGTTACCATTTGTTGGCTTTGTTACATAATGACAAAGTATAGTTACCAACCAACCATTTTCTATTTCATCAACGCTTATACTTTTACTTACTATTTGCAACTCTGATTTTGACAAATCTTTTTCTTTGTCCTCTTTTTTCAATGGGTTATAGGTAATATTCAATGAAGTTTCAACCTTGTCGCTTCCTTTTTTACTTCCCTCTTTTGCCATTCCGTATAATTGTGTAATATCCATATTTTTAGTTTTTAAATTATTTTATTAGGTGTATTATTTGCTTCTCTGATTTGTGTTTGTATTATATCCGCTAATCCAACGCCATCTGCTGTGGTATCTTTATTTATTTGCTTTTCTGAATTAAAGCCAATATTTATAACCTCTTTAATGATTAAGAACATTATATCATTGCTTACATTATCGTTCAAATCTGCGCCACTTATTGAATATATTTGTACATATTTTGCTTGTGTGGGGATATTTAAAAATTCAATCGCACTCGCTAAAGGTATATAATACGAAAACATATTTGAAACAATACTTTTTGCTCCTGCATACAAAGGGAATATATCATTGTCTATTGGTTGCTTATGAGTATTCAAAAGAGCAATAGACACTATCCCCTGCATATTTAAAGTAGGTGGAAGTGTAGCCACTCCATTTTTAATTTCATATTCCTTTGGCTTATTGACAACTGAACTATTTGTCGAATACTGAAATGTAGTACCTTTTTTTTGAAATAATATATAATCTCTTGCGATTGCAATAAGATACACATAATGTTCTTTTTTCAAGGTGTCATCACCTCTAACAAGTCCATTTTTTACTAAATTTTGTACCAATTCTGCTCCCTGCAATAGTGTCATAATATTAATTTATTTTTTTGTGTACATACATAGATATAGGGATAAGGCTAAATACATACATTACCCACATTATATATACAGTATATCCCTTTTCTAATGGCAAATATCCTGTTTCCCACCATATAGTATAAAATAGCCAAAACAAAATTGACCCATAAATGCTTGAATAGCATTTATAACACAAAAGTATTGGTTTCCCGATCCAATTTGGAACAATATCTACTGTATATTTTTTTGTTATCCTTAATTCTTTTTTCCTTTCAATTATTTCTATTTCGATATTATATTTTTTCTCAAATATATTTATCAATTTTAGCAAATCGTCATTTGTAGAAGTACCCAATACATTTGACACATCCACCCCTGTATAGCTAACTTCAAATAAATTTAATATATCAAAAAATTGAGGATAATCTTGTCTTACTGTTTTTATAAAGTTTTCATAGTCTTTATATTCATACTCATAATACTTCATTTTACTTTTTTCAAGTAAACGCCGAAGTGGGTACAAAATCATACCTCTATGGATTTTCAATTTCCCTATCGTTTCTGTACTACCTTGTGTTGATTCAAATAAACCATTGATAAATAATGCTCCTAATATCAATGAAATAACGTAAAATAAAATAATGTGTACCATATTAAGCAACTTTTTTTAATATCATTTTGGGTAAATAAATAATTTTGCAACCTTTCCCTCCGCAACTATTTTGAGGCTTTGTTTTTTGTTTAATTTTCATAATTCTTTTTTTTACAAATATAATAATCTCCTTTTAAAATATCCCTATTTTTTTCAACTCATTATTCCATTTTATAAAATTCCCATCCCTTGTGTGAATACCTAATAATGATGAAACCGCTTTAAATAATTCCCCTGATGCGTTACTATCCCATTCCACCTCAATATGATTTGGGTTTGTAGGGACAATTTGCCAAGTATCATCTGCCATAAGCGCAAAGCCTATGTTATATCTTTTAGGCTGCCTAATATATAAAACCTCTGCATAGGTAATATCATCAATAGGACATACTTTGATTTTATTTTCTCCTATAAACATCCCAATAGGGTGTTCATAAGTGGGAGGTATTAAAACACTTCGTGTAGCTTCTGCATATTGGTCTTGCGAAACTATCGTTATGCTATTAAATTTACATTTCTCTCTCCGTACACTTGCTTTATTCACTTCCGTACAGTGGTCGTCTATTTCTTCACATTTAGGTACTTCATCCTCACAATTACAACCGCCTGTATCATCTTTATTGACTGCTATATTAATTGCTAATATGTTTCGATAATCTTCAGGCAATTCGCCAATACCCTCATCTATGCTTATCAATTTGCGTTTAATAAATGGACGTGCCTTATCTACTATCCTTTGATTGTGTGGGTATATTCGTACAATTTCATCTAATAAAAAATCTGTACTTAAACGCACCGCACTACTTATAATATACGGTGGAACGTGTGCATTTTGCTCTTTATTCATTGCCAAATGCACACAATTTAATAATATATCTTGAAATGTTACAATATTTGCCATTATCAACAAGTAATTTTATACTCAAATTGAGTGTCCATTATATTATCTTCTACCAAATTCCCTCCTGCTACTTGCTGACCACTTAATATTTTCACTTCATTATTCGTAAAGTCAAATATTCTTATCCCCCCTTTAAATAATGATACATTCCCTACATTTGGAATTGGAACGATACCCTCTGTTGCACCACTTACATTGCTTGATACTCCTGATACATAAGTACCTTTGCCTAAGTATGTTTGTGCATTTGGTACTATTTCAGTTGAAAAAGTATAGCTCGCCGGGGCATGTATAACATTATTATTTATCTGAAAATATCGTAAATAATTAGCACTATTTGGAGCAAGAGTATATCTATTACAAAAATAATACCTATCTCCTACCTTTGATAAACTTGTTACTTCTGAAATAGTTGCTAATGTACCTAAGCCATCTAAATAGGTTACTGCATCTACTGACGGATTTACGCATACATCTGTGGTTGCATAATTCGCTAAATTCGTTATGGATGCTATCGTATTATTTCCCAAATAGTCTGTTCGCTTGATATTATTTAGTCCAAAATGCCATATTATAAAGTTTTGTATGCCCTCTGATGTTCTACCCGCATCTTCTACATTTATATTTGCGCTTGACCCAACTAATTGAATATCGGGATTGAATATTCTCCAATTTGCACCATCGTTTATATCTCCAAAATTTGTATAATAAAGTATATATGCTCTAAAACTTGTATTTTCGGTTATAACAAATGCTTGATTCCCATTTTCATCAATGATAAATTTTTTTATTCCGTAAAAATTCACTCCCTGTATATAAGAATTTGCTGGTGCTATCTGCCCTACTGCTAAAGGAAATACTCCAAACCCTGATAATACTCCATTTATACCACCTATTATATGAGTTTTCCAATTCCCCCTCTCATCACATTCTGTTTCTCTTTCTTTTATCATTCTACAAATAAGCCCTCCATAAGTAACAAAATATATTGCTGGCTCTCCGTGTGTCATTTCTAAGGGATCTAAACACACTCCACTCGGATAAAAGTATTCTATTTCGTCCCCCCAATTTGAGTAAGTTGCAGGTGTCGGGGTTGCTGATTTTTTGCCACTTATTGTCCTTGTTTCTTTCAGGGTTGTAATGCCTGTATTTATATTAGTTTCTAACACTACTTTCCTAATTGTGCCAAAATCTGATGTACCGATTTGCAAACGCACAACATCATTAAAATAAATTACAGTTGTTTGTATGATTCCATTTATCGTAACAATTACGGACGGATTTGTTATTTGAAAGTTTACTCTATACGAATACATATACCTTTCAGAATATTGTACTTGAGGTGTTTGTATGGTACACTGTGTATGCTTATCGCATCCGCAAGTAGAATGGAGTACAGTGTATAAGTCTCGACTTTCATTTGCAATAGAATTACCGCATACGCTACAAGGCAATGGCACAAGGCTATTTGGATAGTTTGTTACAATCCCATTTACGCCTATCATATTATCAAAATACTGTGTATATTGCAATGTTCCGCCTGTTATTGTACTGTGGTCTTTATACTCTACATTTTTAATTATGCTATTTTTAGTAAAAAAAGTATTATTTAAGCGAAAAATATTAGGTTGTCCCACGCCTACTAAATTTATTTCGGGGATATTATTCATTTCAACTCCATCGCACGGACACTTATTTACCTGTAAAACATTTTGCCAATTTTGAATATATGTTGGGTTATTCGCAATTACATTTAATATATTATTTTGCAGATTATCATAATCTAAAGTAATAGTTGTTTGTTTTGTACAATCATCGATTTGCGTTGTTACTAAAGAAAATCCATTATCTAATGGCTCTCCCTTTACAAATGTATAAGCAAATGAATGAAATAAATAATCTCCATTATCATCAATTGTTACAGAAGTTCCACAACTGCCAAAAAGATTTTTATTCCCTAAAGTTATCGGTGCTGGAGTTATCTTGTACGCACGACAAACACAATCACAATTAAGTAATGATTTTACCTTTTTTGCTGGTTCGGTTGCATCATCTCCACATAGATACAGCCCAACTGCTTGATTAAAAAACGGCAACGCCTCATAAAATCTTTCTTGCATCAATGCTCCCTTTTCGCCACCTCTGTTTATTATTTCGATTGCATCGGATATACAACAATTCATATCACAAATAACAGATGTGCAATTAATTGTTTTTGTTAGATTTGATTTGTATAAGAATATGACAAACACATCACAATCTAATTCATAAGTAGCTTCCGTTGTTACGGCAAGTTGATATGTTCCTGTATAGTAATCTGCTATTGTCTTTGAATATGGCAAATTATTAAAGGTATATGTATCTAAAGTACCATCTGCATCAATAGGAGCGTATAAAGTTGCTGTATGCTTTATGTTTATAGGCTTCTTTTTATTATAGATATAATTATTCTTATCGCTTATAAGGAGTTTTGCTGTAACGCAATTTGCATCCATTTCTACACATCCCTTTATATAATTTGTGGGTGTTAGTCCTTTAAGGTCGCAAACATCTACATCATACTCAACTGTATGCAAAGAGCTATCCGCTTCTGTTAATACCAATTTTATATGATAAGTACCGAAATATAATAAACCATTTGGCAAATTTGTAAATAAAGCATCGTGCTGTCCCAATGAGGGATTAATTGTTGCGGTATGTGTGTTTTGCTGTGGGTCTATTACTGTAATTGTAATATTTGTTATATTGGCTTGACCACCTACATCATAAACAGTATATCCACTTGTTTCTATATTAACACTCTTATTGAATACATCAAAAGTTGCTTTTGCTCCTAATGTTATTACGTTTGCTGTATTTATTTGCTTTTTATTTATACAATTCATTTGTTCATTTTTTATTTATTAAGAAAAAAGGCAACCGATAACGGTCGCCTTTCATCGGTGGTATATTTATGAAAAAAACCTACTATGGTTGTAGCACCCACGTTTGTCCTGCTCCTCTGCCCACTTTGTCTATATCTTCATTTAAACAGACACGATATACTCTTGTGCCATTGGCTGGATTATAGCTTATTACAAATGGGTAGCCTACTAAGAAATCATTGTACGCTAATGCTAATTTCCTACTACCATTTGAATTTGGTTCGCCATCGTTTGTTATCGTTACATTGTAACAATAATTTCCATCAGCAATTGCAGGGTAATTACATTGGTATTCTCCATATGTGTGTATTGCTTCTTCTCCTTCGCAATCAAAGCAATTACAAATAGATAACATCGCTTGTAATTTATCTGCGACCGTCTCCGTAGCTCCTCCACTTGAAATATCCCAAACATAAATAACCCCTGTTGTTGGGTCTGTTACCGCAATACCATTACGCACTCCATTACCTAATGGGTATGTTTTGAGGTAATCCGATAATATCCAAGTAGTTTCTCCGGTAACGCAATCCACCTTTGGTATGAGTTGCGCCCCTCGTGCGTTCCAATCCTTACCGCAATTTATTACATCGGTAGGTACGTTTTCTTTACAGTTACAGTTTATTCCTGTGGATGAATCCCACATTAAATATCCTAAATTTATTGTTGCCATTGTTTATATTTGTTTTTTTTAGTTTAAAATTGTATTGTTTTTGTTTTGCCATTTTTTTAAATGACTTAGTGAGTTTAGTGAAGTTAAATATAATGATACCGCACCCTCTTTATCTTCTTGTTTTATAGACTTATCTTTATATATGGCTTTTTTCGTATCTCCATCTAAAATTGTTCCGTCCTCAATGATAATTTTCTCTTTTAACAAAGCGTAATCAATATCATTTTTTACCTTATTCCAAAAATCATCTATCGTTTGGATAAATTCATTCGGGTCGTTTTTAATCTTTTTAATTAAAATAACCTGATTCGTTTCTATGGCAATTTTATCGTCTAATTTGAATATATACGCATATAATTCCGCCTTACTTTGGTTGTTTAAAATATCCGCTTTAAGTTCATTTGTTTTACTTTCACGTTTCATTTCTAACAGTTCATCTTGCAAATCTGATGCTCCATTAACAAATTTAAAGTAAACCGCACTATCGGAAATCTTGTTTAAATTACCTCCGTTATTCGGATGATGCTCTAAAAACTCTAAGTACAATCTATTCTTACTATTATTAGGTAAATTTATAATAGTACCCCCTTGAAACATTTTACCAATCACTTCTTCATCTGAATTGGGATTAAAATTATTTCTTTCTTGATAATGTTTATCCAAACTATGACAAGTACTTAGGTATCTTATGGTTTTCATAGTGCCACCTGTTTCATTTTCTTTCAAAAACTGTAGTTGCCCCTCATACTTACCATTAACTAATACCTCTTTACAATAAGCTGTGTATTCGTTTGGGATTAATTGCATTGGTGGAGCAATTAAAACATCATAGACACTTCCCACCATTTGTCCATTTCTATCCAATTGCCCCTTTTTTAATGCAACGCTCTGTTTGTTCGGCGTTATTTCGATTTGTACTAATTCACTAATCATTATTTATATATTTGTTTTAACAAGTTACGTCAGTTAATAATCCCATGAATTTCACTCCGTGAATATCTAACCCAAATTCATTTCTTGCATAAACATCAAAAGTTCTACCGCCTCTTTGTCTTGTATCATCATACCAAACTGAAACGCCTGCACCATTCTTTTGTCCTACTTGATACCCATCACATCCTTTTAATTTTACAAGTTCAAGCTGTGGCACTTTAACCCCTGTTGAAGTAGTATAAGGAGTATCGGGTAATAAAATAGCGAAGCCTCTTAACATTCCATCATAGCCCATTTCTTCCCAACCATTTAATGTATTAATTCTAATATCTACGTCTAACCCAAATATTTGATTGATAGATTTGAAGTTATACCAATTTAACTCCTCTTGCGAACCCTGCCAAACTGGTAACCCAAAATTATTTTTACCTACATGTTTTGCAATAGATTCTATTATGTTTGTGTACATAATAGAATCGCACCATAACGTAAATTTGCGTATTCCTTTTTTCTTGTAGAAGTTTACAAGATATTTCAAAGATGCAAACAAACTACTTGGGTCTGATGCTTTTATTGGCATATTAAATCCTCCTCTACTTTGAATTGTTGGTAATAACCCTTGAATCCCTGTATCGGTCATATGGTTATACTGCCCAAACATCATTTCATAGAATTGTCCGTAAAACATTTCTTTTGCAATGTTATCCATTACAAAAGAAGGCAAACAGAACGTATCTACAAACTGTCCTGTTAAAGGGTCTTGCATTTGCATTTTATCTGGAATTTCATCATATCCATAATGCGTTAGTGCATCCTGACAAATACAAATTCCTTTTTCGTAAGCCTGTATAACCCCTGTGCCAATTTCGGGCTGCGATTGTGCAAGTCCAAATTTGCTTATCGTTCCTGAACAAGATTTTTGATATGTTACAGTTGGGTTAAATGCAAATATGTAATCCTTACCTGTAAAATCTAATGTTTGTCCATTTATCGGGTGTAAGTCTATTTGGTCGCCACTTACTGTTCCAACTTGCACTTCTACAAAAGTACCATTTACTGTGGTTGTCGCTGTGTATCCTGTTTGAGGAGACGTGTATCCTTCTGCTGAAAACGGCTTTTTAATCGTTGCCGTTACTTTTGCCCCTGCTTGTCCTACGGCGTTCATTGCTTTTATTTGAAAATTATATGGATTTGAAGCATCGTTTACTTCTTCCCATAAATATTTTCGTGTGGTTACTATTCTCTCTCCACTATTAAGCATTTGTCGTCTTAACTCATAAATATACATTAAGAAATTAGGGAGGTTCGCTCTTTGCACAACCTCTTTTCTTACATCAGGGTTCAAGAATACATCCGCATATCTATTATATAAGGCATAACCTTGATTAATGCACGTTCCTAAGCTATAATTTTGTATTGAACATTCGTTACTCATATTTTATTGTTTTTGTTTTTTGTTTTTATTTATAATTAATAATCTCCTTTGTATTGATTAACCTTTCCACCTTGTATGTTTTTTTGAGCTGTTGAACTTTGGAAAGGTGCAGAAAATCCAATTCCTAATTTTTTCCCTCTATCTACTCCTTCATTATACGCTTTAGATATTGCTGTTCGTATTCTATCTTCCTCATTTCTTTTATCTTGAATCTCCATAATATAGTTTTTAAAAATTTCATTTGATTTTTTATTATCCACTTTATACAATTCAAATAAATTGTTTAAAATTACTTTCCCCTGCTCCGTTGTTTTTAATTCTTTTTCTATATTTGCAAAATCTATATTCTCATTCCCTACTTGCAAGTCTATTTTGACATCTTCATCAAATTCATTCTTAATAACAAACTCTCTTAATTGCTTTTCTTCTTTTAGTTCATTTGCTATTTTTTTATGTTCTTCAAACATTTTAGAAGCTACCATAAAATCTCTGACACTATTTATTTTTTCGGTATATTTTTCTCTTTTTTCTTGTGCAATTTTTTCTATCTTGCTTTTCCCAAAATTTTCAAGTTCCTCGTTCCCATTATCAATAAAGTAAAGTTCATTAAACTTATTTCTTTGCAACTCCTCCAAATCTTCGTTATCCAAATCTTCTTCAAATTCATCCTTTTCGTAGTTTTCTTTAAAACTTTCAAATGCTAATTCTACATCTTTCTTTTCCTTTAAAATATCGTATTGCTTAAAGTCATCTAATGTAGCCATTTTATTTTCGGATGCAAATTTTACTAAAGATGCAAATTCTTCTGTATCTCTAAATGGTTGGTCATTTGCACTTTCTTCTTTTTCAACATTCATTTTATGCTGTTGAATAATCTTTAACTCATCCCCATACCCATTACTACTCAACAATTCTTCTATTGAAAGAGTTGATGGTTGCTCTTGTTGCTCTTGCATTTGAGGTTCAACACTACTACCATCTTCCGCACTTATTGTGCCTGTATTTTGTTCGATATGTTCTTGGTTTGTTGTCATTTCCTATACAAATTTGCCACAAATATACATTTTAATTTATTTTGTTTACATTTGTGCAATAAAAATTATATGAGAAAAGAATATATTAGCATCCCAAAAGGCATAAAAGAACTTAGGCAATCGTTAATAGACGAACTTTCTTTAAGTCCTCAAAATCTCAATAATGAAATTTTAACTCGACTGAAAACAAAACTATCTTACATAAAACACATACAAAAAACCACTACCGGCAATAATCGCATTCGCTGTGTAATTACATTAAATAATGTTGAGGATAAATTCTTCAATCACATAGATAATGACTTCGGGATGAAACTATCATCTTTATACTGCATAATTTTATTGGAACTCTGCTTAGAACATAAATTAATAAAAAATACAACTATATGAATACATTAAAAATTCACGATTATTTAATTGCCAATTTACATCAAATTAAATCTCCTTTATTCGTTAAAGATACTTTAATATACTATAATGTACATAATATCTTTAAGCCTATTTATGAAATTATTCCACAAGTAAACGATGCTAATATATTCATTGTTTTTTTAATATTATCCTATTCTAATAATTGCAGTTGGATTATGGACTACGAAAAAGATAGAGGTACTTTAAAGCTGGAAATATTACGCTCTATCCTTGAAGATAGCGGACAAAACATAACAGAAGAAACAATGACTTTTTTTTCTTCTGAAAGCAACGACCTTTTTACGGATATAGTGAATGAGTATTTAGATTGGCAAAAAGATAGGACATTTTATAGTTATATGAGCCTATCAGAACATATATCTGTATGCAATAGACAAGCTCTAAAAAAGGGCGATACTAAAGATATTGATTTAAAAAATAGAACTCAAACTTTAAATGAAATTCAGAATACCGAAAAACTTTTACAAGATTTGAAATATAAAATAGAAAGGAAATACATCAGTATAGATGAATCTCTTAAAAAAGAAAAGAAAGCTCCATTATCTAAAAATATTGATATTATGAATTATGAATCAAGATTACTCGATAATATCGGGAGGCATATCATATAGATATTTCACACTCCTATAAGCAAGTAGCTTTTCTTTCACTTTCAATTTCTTAAAATACACATCTTCTCCAACTTTTACATTTTCAAACGCTTTTGCGTGTATGCTCTTTAATTTCGGAAATGATACCCACCCACTTACTTCTATCCCACTTATTGTATGCTCTCCTAAATACTCAACATTTTCAAATATGACATTACCTGCTATTTGTGTATTTTTGTATGTATTATCCTTTATATCTTTTATCTCTATTTTATATGTTGTTCTCATATTCTAAAATTGGGATTAATGCTATTGTACTATAAAAATCTATTTTATCCCATATATCCTCTGCACTTTCGTCTAAGACAAAATTATTTGTAATTGCTACTTCTATTACTTCATCTACACCCTTTACTATCATTTTGCCATTCTTTAAACAAATTATCACTTCTTTATTTTTTTCATCATAATCGGAAGTTTTAATAAAATCCATTTCCCCTAACAATAGCTCTTTGCCATCTCCATTCAATATGGACATTGTACAAGTATCTTTATTGCTATTATAATCATCTATCAGCTCTAACAAATCTTCACACTCTATCGTTACCTTTTTACTGCTTAACTTTTTTATTAGTTTATACATTTTTTAAAATTTAATTATACAAAGATAAATTGCTAAATATCCCATTTCCAAATTATTGAGGTAATCCGCCATTTTGTTGATGCGAAAAGTTACAGTCCCACTTTCTTACTTTTGAATTTTATTCATATTCAGAATTTAAGTACTCCTCCTCCGCAAATTCTATCAACTCTGTAGATAATTCTTTAGCGAAACCATTATCTTTGAATCCATCTAATACATTTTTTGTTATATCTATTTTAACTCCGAAAAAATCAAGTTCTACCGTTTTAATATTTGGGTTCTCAAAATACCTACTCTTAATTAAACTTGGGTTGTCGGGATGCCTATCGGGTGGTATATCAAGATATGTTTCAATATCAAAATTGATTAATAATTTTAAATAACCCTCTTCTATTGTGGCGTTATAATTTAATGTTTCCATATATTATTTTTTTTAAATATTTTAATTTTATTAACCTTTTATTTATACCTAACCTTTGTTATTTTCTTCTATTTTCTTTTTCAACGATTCTATTCTTTCTAAAGTTTCACTGTTTGTATTTTTGTCGTAATATTTGCCATAAAAATCTTTCTTTCTATTTTCTATACTTTGCAATCTTATTAGCTCTTGTTCTTCAAGTGAATTTTCTTTGCTCGGCTCATCGTCTTTATGCTTTAACGATTCGGATATTTCTTGCAAGCATTTTACAACATTCTGCTTTTCTTCTTGTGTTATTTCTTTTGTATCTTGCTTTTTTATTTCATATTTTGAGTTATAATATTCTTTTACACGTTCTTGATGGTATTTATCAAGCATACCCTCAATAACTGAGCAATCTAAATGGTCAAATGGAACTCCATAAACACCGGTTTTTGCTTTCTCAAAAAATACTGCCAAATCTTCAAGCCTATAAGATGGGCATGTAGGTAAAGCTCCGTGCATATTTGAATCTATTAATACAAATGAATAATCCGCCTTTTGTTCAATAGTCATATTGCGTACTACATTAAAAGAATTACAAAACTTATCTAACATTTTAGTTACTATTTTATAAGCATTAATACCCTCATTCTTTAAAAAAACAGCAAGTGGCAAGCCCTCATTTACTATTTTTGTAAAATCCACCACATTGTTAGGCATTAACTGCACAACTGCCTTCCTGTACTCAAATATATTTTCATCCTGTATATGCTTTATCAAAGTATTCGTCAATGGCTTGTAGGTTGTCATGGCTACTTGCTTGTCCTTTGTTTCTATTTTCTTTAATGATTTGTTCGACATCGTTTTTATATTGTTGTGGATTGTTAATAATATATTTTACTTTTCGCAAATACGTTTCAAATTTAGTAGGGTTAAACAATGTTTCAGGTCGTAAATATTCTTTCATTTTAACATCGTCCTTCCACTCAAATACTTTCAGTTCTATAACCTGTTTTAAAACTTGCACATCAATATCCTTTTCTTTTAATCTTGCTTTAATGAATTTTAATTGACTTGCTACTGCTCTAAAATTTCTACCTGTTAATAGATTCAGATATTCTAATACTTCTATTGCTTGATTCTCTATTTCATCTATTATTTTTTCTGTTTTTTCTTCCTTGTTTGTGTTAGTAGTTTTTTTGTTTTTGGGAGTAGATTTGTCGCTTTGCTTATAATATGGCAATTCAAAAAATTCATAACCTACTCTTTTCACTCCGTCTTTTTCTTCTTGTATCTTATTGCAATAGCCTTTTGATATTAATTCGTCTATAATTGAATATACAAAATCTTTGCTTTCTTTTAATAAAGTTCCCAACCCATTATTTTCATAATCCCACGTTGAGGGCAAACTCATAATTAGTGCCAAAAGCCCTTTTGCTTTTAACGATAGTCTTCTGTCTTTCAAAAACACATTATTAATAGTTGTATAATTGGTATCTTTAATAATTTTCATACTATACTATTTAAACTTAATGATTTATAATACTCTCTTGCTTTAATAATTTTTTTATACAGCTTGTCTATATACTCCGCATTATATTCAAAATTAAATATTTTCAATCTTTCATTTAGTGGTATCTGCAATATCAAATTGTTATTATAGTCTATTTGTTCGCACAACTTAATATAATCTTCATTATCTTCATTGCAATCAAACTTAAAATAAAGTCGTTTTTTAGCTTCTAATATCATCTTTTCAGGAGTAGGCACTAAGCAATAAATTAATCTATAATTTTTCTTTCCATATAACTCCATATAACCCTGTCCTTGACCATAATAAACATCTTCTAATTCTGCATTAAAAAAAGTGCGAAGATTATAACTCGTTTTAATATCTTCAATTACATCTTCTTTTTTCAATTCTATATCGCAATGTCCTTTTATGAAATCGTTACTTTTTGGAGTAGGGCATTTTATCCTAAATTCTCCTCCTAATACTTTTTGCACTAATGATATACTGTCTTGTTCGCATAGTAATCCTTTCATTAATTCATCTGTTATCACTTCTTCCTTATAGCCGTATGTTTTTTCAAGCCATATTTCTCTTATCATATTTTTTGCCGTCTTTGATAATTCGCCTTTTTCTTTATCAGCTTTGCTTTTTGGCTCTGTTGTTAAAGAATGTAACCTACTGCACCTAAATAATAATTCATTACTCATTTTCCAATTCTTTTAATTTACTTGTAAATTCCACTTCTAAATTATAAATATCTATAAATTCAATAACAAGATTCAAATCGCTTTGCGTTTTTGCATTACATATATGCTCCAAAATACGCATCTTTTCTTTATCATTGTTGGTTTGCTCAATACTATAAATAGGTTCTGTTTTTTGTAGAAGTGGTATTGTTTTAGGCGCATCATTATCAATAACATCTCCATCGCTTATCTCGCTTTTTGCTATTGTGTTGTATAGCCACGCTCTTGCTTTTCGTGTAGCACTACCAATAATTGCTTCTGTACCCATATATTTATTTATCCTTATTGGGATATCCAATTGTTGTTTTTCCCAACCATTATTGTTTATATTCCAACTAATTGTCATTACAATAGCTGACGATTCCTCTTTTATTCTCGGCAAATCAGGTACTATAATGTAACGTAATCCCTCATATTCCGAAAGTAAATATCCAAATCCTTCTTTTGTTATATACATCCCTCCAGCAATAATATTAAATTGATTCCCATAAGGTTGCACTCCTGTTAAAACAGCCTCAATAAGACAATTTTTAACTACCGTTTCGGGATAGCCACCTTCATTATCCTTATCTGTTTTAAATCCTAATCTATTCCCTTGCAACTCCATTAGGCACTCCATAATCTCATTTGTAAGTAATTGCTTTAATTGCCTTATTGCTATTGCAAATTTATACGACTTTTCAAATCCTATTATTTGCTTTTCTTTTAGTACGGATAAAACAATTTCATCCATTTTTTTTGCAATCATTTCTAAATGCAGTTCTTCTTTTTTTTGTCCTTTCATTTTAAATTTTGATTTTGATTTAATAAGTTAGTTTTGCTTTAAGTTCTTATGCTATTATAAAAACTCTTCGATTTTATGAGTATCTAACCCTGTGTAAGTATAAACCAAACGCCACAACGCACGTCCACAACTCTCTGCCATATTTATCCTATCTTATATATCCATATTGTCAAAGTTTTGGGTATCATACATTTTATCCATTAGTGCGGTTTGAAATATTATTAAGGAGTTCATAAAATCTCTATTTGAGGAATTTGGCTTATTCTCATTTCCTTTTGCTTCTGAATTTTGCTCTAAAAGAGCATTCGCAATTAGTTCCAACTCTTTTTTGTAACTTCTCATTTGTTATTAAATTTAATTCTGCAATATTAATAATTTACATATCCCATTCCAAATTATATCGGTCAAACGCTACTTTCTTGCGGTAAAAATTAGTAACTTTCGTATATTTGAGAGTTAGCAGCCATTAACCGACTGACTTATATTCAAGCAATTCCATTTTGACAATCTTCCAACCTTTATCAATAGGGTAATAAGCGATGCCAATTGAAGGGTCAAATAAATCATTTATAATTTCGCAAGTGTCGCCTTTCTTCCATCCTGTTTTCGGAATATCAAGTTCGGCTTCGAGAATTAGTTTAATTTTCAACATCGTGTTTAAATTTAACGGCTGCTAACACCTGCTTTGCAAAAAAGGGGCAGACGGGTGTAAGTCAGCTTTTGTTTTTAAATCAACTTTTGTAGTTATGCCAAGCGAAGTGCAACAAATCCCCTTCTTCGCAAAGCCTTGAACGTTATATGCTATGCTGTACGACACACTCTAAGTTTTGGTGTTCTTGAATTGAACCTATAATTTGACAATATTCTAAAATGTCATTCTGCAAATCATCGTGTTCAGTAAAAGCAGTTGGAATACT
>Ga0208825_1000831_pt1 | contig 26715 bp, 23 predicted proteins | sample AD_UKC113_MetaG_FD_184450 | JGI IMG/M metagenome (GOLD analysis project Ga0208825, IMG submission 184450) | Active sludge microbial communities of municipal wastewater-treating anaerobic digesters from Hong Kong - AD_UKC113_MetaG (SPAdes)... | ecosystem: Engineered > Bioreactor > Anaerobic >...
GGAAGCTTGGGACGGGCGCGCGCCGTGCATGCCCAAGCGCCTGGATTTGTGCGCCGCCGGCCCCCACCCCAGCCCTCCCCCAGCGGGGGAGGGAGTCACAGGGGCATGGTGATCAGGTCGTCTCGCCGCGCCACAAATCCTGCACCGCCTCGCGCTGGCGCACCACGCGTGCCTCGCGGCCATCGACCAGCACCTCGGCCGCGCGCGGGCGGGTGTTGTAGTTGCTGGCCATGCTCATGCAGTAGGCGCCGGCCGAGAGCACGGCCAGGTGTTCGCCGGCCCGTACGGCCAGCGCGCGATCGCGCCCGATCCAGTCGCCGCTCTCGCACACGGGGCCCACCACGTCGTACGGGACGGCCGCTGCGCCGGGCGCGGCCTGGCGCAGCGGCACGATGCGGTGAAACGCCTCATACAGCGCGGGGCGCGGCAGGTCGTTCATGGCGGCATCGACGATGCAAAAGTTCTTCTGCTCGCCGGGCTTCAAGTACAGCACCTCGGTCAGGCACACGCCGGCGTTGCCCACGAGCGAGCGGCCGGGCTCGATCATCAGCGCCCGATCGCCGTAGCCGCGCGCGTCCAGGCGCGCCAGCAGGGCCGGCCACAGCGCGTCGGCCGCCGGCGGCGTCTCACCCGCGTAGTCGATGCCCAGGCCGCCGCCCAGGTCGATGTGGTGGATGGCGATGCCCGCCGCCTCGATGGTTGCCACCAGGTCGAGCACGCGGTCCATCGCCTCGAGGTAGGGCGCCACCTCGGTGATCTGAGAGCCGATGTGGCAGTCGATGCCCACCACCTGCAAGCCCGGCAGGCGGGCGGCATGCTGATAGGCCGCCAGGGCGTGTTCGTGCGCGATGCCGAACTTGTTGCCCTTCAGGCCGGTGGAGATGTAGGGGTGCGTGCGTGCGTCCACGTTGGGGTTGACGCGGATGCTGATGCGCGCCGTCTGGCCGCAGGCCTGCGCCACCTCGCTGATCACGTCCAGCTCGGCCAGGCTCTCGACGTTGAAGCAGCGGATGCCCACGTCCAGCGCGCGGCGAATCTCGGCGCGCGTCTTGCCGATGCCGGAGAACACGATCTTGCCCGGCGCGCCGCCGGCGGCCAGCGCGCGCTCCAGTTCGCCGCCCGAGACGATGTCGAAGCCGCAGCCCGCATCCGCAAAGACCTTGAGCACGGCCAGCGTGGAGTTGGCCTTCAGGGCGTAGCAGATCAGCGCGTTGCGCCCGGCCAGGCCGCGCTGATAGGCCGCCAGGGCGGCCAGCATGGCGGCCTTGGAGTAAACGTACAGCGGCGTGCCGTGCGCCTGGGCCATTTCGTGCAAGGGCACGTCTTCCAGCATCAGGCGGCCATCGCGATACGCCACGAAGGGGGCTCCAGGCAGCACGGCGGCGACCGATTCGGGGGCGGCGGATCTCATTGCGGGTCGGGCAGGTTGGGCAGGGCGGGCGGGGGCGTGGCCGCCGGCGCTTCGCTGGCGGGCGGCGTGGGCGCCCGGGCCTGGCGGTTCAGCAGGGTTTGCGGCAAGGTGGAGCGCTGCGCCGCCGCGGGCGTTTGCGGGATGAACAGCGGCCCCTTCTGGCCGCAGCCCGTCAGGCCGCTCGCCATCAGCAGTGCCAGGACGACAGCGGAAAGCGGGACGGGCGGGCGCGGCATGGCGGGCATTTTATGGGCGTTCATGCGGCCGATCAAAACAGCCGAACGCAGAGCGCGCAAAGAATTCGCAAAGGACGCAAAAGATAAAAAAATTCAATTGAATGGGCTCAAATTGCCCGTGCAGCAAGCGCAAGCCACTACTCTAACGATAGCAACCCAATCTGTGCTTTCTCTGCGTTCTTTGCGAATCCTTTGCGTCCTTTGCGTTCCGCTGTTGGTGTGTGCGCTCAGTTCTTGAACAAATCAAGGATGCGATTGCGCTCGCCGCCCGGTGCCCCGGCAGCGGCTGCGTTGGTGTCGGCTTCGGCCGGGGCGGCGGGCTCCAGGCCCGCGCCTTCCAGGTTGCTGATGCCGCCGCCGCGCGCGTTCTCTTCGTACACCCAGTCGTCGCCCACCTTGACCACGCCCGTCGGCGGTTTGAACTCGGCCACGGGAACGCCCTTGAGCGCCGTCTGCATGAAGTTGATCCAGATCGGCAGCGACAGGCCGCCGCCGGTTTCGCGGCTGCCCAGGTTGCGCGGCGTGTCGTAGCCGATCCACACCGAGGCCACCAGCGTGGGCTGGTAGCCGGTGAACCAGGCGTCCATCGAATCGTTGGTGGTGCCCGTCTTGCCGCCCAGGTCCGGGCGCTTGAGCGTGGCCTGCGCACGCGCGGCCGTGCCGGTGCGCGCCACCTCGTTCAGCATGGTGTTCATGACGAAGGCGTTGCGCGCGTTGATGGCGCGGTTTTCCTCGGTGGGCGGCGTGGGCTGGCTCTCCACCAGCACCTTGCCGGTGTGGTCGGTGATGCGCGTGATCAGGAACGGGTTGACGCGCCAGCCGCCATTGGCGAATACGGCAAAACCCGTGGCCATCTGCATGGGGGTGACCGAGCCGGCGCCCAGCGCCATGGTGAGGTAGGGCGGGTGCTTGTCGGGATCGAACCCGAAGTGCGCGATCCAGTCCTGCGCATAGCGCGGCGTGATGGCCTGCAGCACGCGGATCGAGATCATGTTGCGTGAGCGCGCCAAGCCGCGCTTGAGCGTCATGGGGCCCTCGAAGCCGCCTTCGTAGTTTTTGGGCTCCCAGGGCTGGCCGCCGGTGACGCTGGCGTCGAAGAACAGCGGCGTGTCGTTGACGATGGTGGTGGGCGAAAAGCCCTTTTCGAGCGCGGCGGAATAAATGAAGGGCTTGAAGCCCGAACCCGGCTGGCGCCAGGCCTGCGTGACGTGGTTGAACTTGTTCTGCTCGAAGTCGAAGCCGCCCACCAGCGCCTTGACGGCGCCATCGCGCGGATCGAGCGCCACGAGCGCGCCTTCCACCTCGGGCAGCTGGGCGGCCTCCCAATTGTCACCCTTGCTGACCACGCGAATGACCGCGCCGGGGCGAATCTGGATTGCCGGGGCGGCCCGCGGCGACAGGCCTCCCTGGGCGGCGCGCAGGCCGGCTCCGGTGATCTCCACCGTGTTGCCGCCCTGGGTCACCGCCGTGATCTTGCGCGGGTTGACATCGATCACCACCGCTGCCGTCATGTCGCCGATGTCCGGGTAGTCGGCCAGCACGTCGCTGATGGCCTGCTCGCGCTCCTTGGCGCCCTTGGGCAGGTCGATGAACTTCTCGGGGCCGCGATAGGCCTGGCGGCGCTCGTAGTCCAGGATACCCCGGCGCAGCGCCTCGTAGGCGGCCGTCTGGTCGGCCGCCTGGATGGTGGTGTAGACCTTCAGCCCGCGGCTGTAGGTCTGCTCGCCGTATTGGGCGAACATCATGCGGCGCACCATTTCGGCCACGTATTCGGCGTGCACGCGCCTGGGATCGCCCCCCGATCGCACGTGCAGCTCCTGCTTCTTGGCGGTCGCGGCTTCGTCGGCGGTGATGAAGCCGTTTTCCTGCATGCGGTCGATGATGTAGAGCTGTCGCTCGCGCGCCCGCGCAAAATTGGCGATCGGATTGGCGGTGGAGGGGAACTTGGGAATGCCCGCCAGCATGGCGGCCTCGGCGGTCGTCACGTCCTTGAGCGGCTTGCCGAAATAGGTTTCGGCCGCGGCGGCAAAACCGTAGGCACGGTTGCCCAGGAAGATCTGGTTCATGTAGATCTCCAGGATCTGGTCCTTGGAGAGCTGGTGCTCCAGCTTGAGCGTGAGCAGCATTTCGTAGATCTTGCGCGTGTAGGTCTTCTCGGACGACAGATACACGTTGCGCGCCACCTGCATGGTGATGGTGGAGCCGCCCTGGCTCTTGGCGCGGCCCAGGTTGGCCAGCGCGGCACGCAGCACGCCCAGATAGTCGATGCCGTTGTGCTCGTAAAAGCGCGCATCCTCGGTGGCCAGCACGGCCTCCTTCATGACCTTGGGGATGTCGCCGATGGGCGTCAGGTTGCGCCGCTCCTCGCCAAACTCGCCGATCAACTGGCCCTCGGCGGTGTACACACGCAGCGGCAGCTTGGGACGGTAGTTGGACAGTTCGGAGACGTCCGGCAGGTTGGGGTAGGCAATGGCCAGGGCCGTCAAGCCGGCCAGGCCCGCGCACATCACCAGCGCCAGCGCAATGCCCCCCATCCACATGAAGGCCCTGAGCAGCCATGGGGAGGAGCGGTGCGGGGCCGGACTGGCGCGCGGCGCGCGGGGGCGTTGGGTACGGTCAGCGGGCATGGGATTGGGGCAAGGGTGGAACGCCGTTCAAAACCTGAGGAGACTCGTCGGCGGGTACGAAAGTTCGGGTGAATCGCAGCTGGCGCCCATTGTGGCGGCAGCTTCGAGGCCCATCGCGCGGGCGGCTTGCAACGACGGGAAGCAGTTGCCAAGAGCTGTTACAAGGCCCGGGTTCGTTAGTTTTTGACAACGTTGGGCGCCAAATCCTGCTCAGTTGCAATTTTTTCAGCCCGTTGGTGCGCCGATGGCATTCATGCTCCGTGTTAATTGTGTTCTACTTGTGCAATAGAAAGTAACCAAAAAGTAACGGGATACTGTTTTGTCCATCGGATCGTTATTTGACCGCCAACCGGCTCCCCTCGTGGGGCTGGACGTGAGTGCGTCCAGCATCAAGTTGGTTGAGCTGTCCAAGGATCGCGCGGGCGAGTTCACGCTGGAGCGCTGCGCCATCGAGCCGCTGGAGCGTGGCTGGATCAACGAGGGCAACTTCGAGAAGTTCGACGAAGTGGTCGAGGCCGCGCGCCGTTTGATCAAGAAAAGCGGTACCAAGGCCAAGCATGTGGCCATGGCCCTGCCGGCGTCGGTGGTCATCAGCAAAAAGATCATTTTACCCGGCGGGCTGAGTGAGCGCGAGATGGAGGCCCAGGTCGAGATGGAGGCCAGCCAGTACATCCCCTTCTCCCTGGACGAGGTCAGCCTTGATTTTTGCGTGATCGGGCCCAGCGCCAGCGCCGCCGGCGACGTGGAGGTGATGATCGCCGCCTCGCGCAAGGAAAAGGTCGAGGATCGCCAAGGCCTGGCCGAGGCCATGGGCCTGACCCCGATGATCATGGATGTCGAGTCGTACGCGGCGCGCCTGGCCGCCAGCCGGGTGCTGGAGCGCCTGCCGGGCGGCGGCGCCAATGCCGTGGTGGCTCTGTTCGAGATTGGCGGTCTGACGTCGACGATGCAGGTGTTGCGTGACGACGAACTGCTGTACGAACGTGACCAGGTATTCGGCGGCGCCCAGCTGACGCAGCTGCTGACGCGCCAGTACGGGTTCACCGCCGAGGAAGCGGAGGCCAAGAAGCGCGCCGGCGAGTTGCCCGAAGACTATGCCGACGCGGTGCTGGGGCCGTTTGTCGAGACCCTCGCGCAAGAAGTGGAGCGGGCGCTCAAGTTCTTTTTCACCAGCACGCCGCACAACCGGGTCGATCTCATCCTGCTGGCGGGCGGCAGCGCCGGCCTGCACGGGCTGACCGAGGCGATCACCGAGCACACCGGATGCCCGTGCCAGGTGCTCAATCCCTTCGACGGCATGTCGCTGGGCCGCGCGGTGCGCGAACAAAAAATGCTGCGCGAGGCGCCCTCCTACCTGACCGCATGCGGGCTGGCCATGCGGAGGTTCCTGTCATGATCCTCATCAACCTGCTGCCGCACCGCGAAATGGCGCGCAAGCGCGCGCGCCAGGCGTTCAATGTTTCCCTGGTCGGCTCGCTCGTGGGCGGCGCGCTGATCGCCGGCGCGGTGTATCTCTGGTACCAGGGCCAGATCGAGCAACAGCAGGCGCGCAACGCCTTCCTGACCAGCGAAATCGGCAAGCTCGATCAGCAGATCAAGGAAGTGGCCACGCTGCAGGACGAAATCGCGGCCCTGAAGGCGCGCCAGGAGGCGGTCGAAAACCTGCAAGCCGATCGCAACATGCCGGTGCACCTGCTCAACGAAGCCGTGCGGCAGCTGCCCGACGGGATGTACCTCACCAAGATCAAGCAGGACAACCAGAACGTCCTGATCGAGGGAGTGGCGCAATCGAACGAGCGGGTGTCCGAACTGCTGCGCAACCTGGCACGCGGCAGCGACTGGGTGACCAAGCCGGAGTTGATCGAAATCGTGGCCAAGAGCCTGGCGCTTTCGCCGCGTGAGCAGCGCCGCGTCTACAACTTCACCGTGCGCGTGCAGCTGCAGCGTGCCAGCGATGCCAAGGCCGCAGCGGCTGCCGCATCCGGCGTGCCGACGGCGCGGCGTGCGGCCAACGTTCCGGCGTGACAAGGGCAATTGGCGTCATGGCTCGCAAGTCCTCATCTTCCATTGACCTCAAGCTCGCTCTTGAGGGTGTCTCCCGGCAATTTCGCGGCCTCGACTCGCGCGATCCGTCATCCTGGCCGGCCCTGCCGCGGTATCTCCTGCTGCTGTTTGCGGCCGCGGTGGTGGTCACCATCCTGTGGTTCGTCTGGCTCAAGGGCGTGGACGAGGAGCTGGAAGGCGAGCGCACCAAGGAGGTGACGCTGCGCAACGACTATCGGGGCAAGCTGCAAAAGGCGGTCAGCCTGGAGGAGCTCAAGAAGCAGCGCGCGCAGGTACAGCAATACGTGAACCTGCTTGAAAAGCAACTGCCCAGCAAGGCCGAGATGGACGCGCTGCTGTCGGACATCAACCAGGCCGGTTTGGGACGCAGCCTGCAGTTCGAGCTGTTCCGCCCGGGTCAACTGGTCGTCAAGGACTATTACGCCGAGTTGCCCATCGCGCTGAAGGTGACGGGCCGCTACCACGACATCGGCGCCTTCAGCTCCGACATCGCGCACCTCTCGCGCATCGTCACGCTCAACAACCTGAGCGTGGCACCCAGCGCCGACAAGGACAAGTCGGGGTCCTTGGTGCTGGAGGCCACCGCCAAGACCTTCCGCTACCTCGACCCCGAGGAAATTGCCGCCCAGCGCAGTGCGGCCGCCAAGGCCAATCCGGGGGCCAAGAAATGATCCGCCGCGTGAACGTTTTTTTGCCGGCCGCGTTGTTGCTCGCGCTCGTCGGAGGTTGTGCGCCGGGGCACGAGGACCTGCGTCAATGGATGACGGAGCAGCGCAACCAGATGCGGCCCAACGTGACGCCGCTGGCCGAGCCCAAGAAATACGTCCCGCAGGACTACGTCGAAACCGCCGCGGCCGACCCGTTCGGCAGCGAGCGGCTCACGCAGGCCCTGCGGCGCGAATCCGGGGTCAAGGGATCGGACGCTTCGCTGATCACGCCCGAGCTGAACCGCCGCAAGGAGCCGCTGGAGGCTTTCCCGCTGGACACCATGACCATGGTGGGCAGCCTGGATCGCGGTGGCAAGCGGGTGGCCTTGTTGCGGGTCGACAAGCTTTTGTATCAGGTCAGGGTGGGTGAGCACCTGGGGCAAAACTACGGGCGCGTCACCAGGATCACCGAAAGCGATGTGGCACTCCGGGAAATCGTCCAGGACGCCGCTGGGGAATGGATCGAGCGCAACTCGGAGTTGCAGCTGCAGGAGAAGAAACGATGAACAAGTGGGTGCCAGGCTGGCAACCGTTGCGGATGGCCGCATTGGGACTGATGGCGTTGGGGGCTGCCGCGGCGGCGATGGCCCAGGCGCGCATCGAGTCCATCAGCAGCTCGATTCAGGGCGGCGCCGAGGTGGTGCGCATCGACTTCGATCAGCCACTGGCGGCGGTGCCGGCCGGATTCGTCGTGCAGTCGCCCGCGCGCATCGCGCTGGATTTTCCGGGCGTGGTCAGCGGCCTGGCGCGCAGCAACGTGGAGATCAACCAGGGCAACGTGCGGGCCGCCAACGTGGCGCAGGGCCGTGACCGCACGCGCGTGGTGCTCAACCTGAATCGGCCGACGACCTACACCGCCGAGTTGGAGGGCCGCTCGGTGCTGGTGAGTCTGGGGGCCGTGGCCACCAGCGCGGCGGCGACGCCGGCGCCCAGCGTGTTTGCCGAGAATCAGGCCGACCACACCCAGGCCCTGCGCGACATCGACTTCCGCCGCAGCACCGACAACGCCGGGCGTGTGGTGGTGGACCTGCCCAGCAACCAGGTGGGCGTGGACATCAAGCGCCAGGGGCAGAACCTGGTCGTCGAGTTTCTCAAGAGCAGCTTGCCCGAGGGCCTGCGCCGCAAGCTCGACGTGGCCGACTTCGGCACACCCGTGCAAACCATCACCACCGTGCAGTCGGGTGATCGCGTGCGCATGGTGATCGAGCCCAAGGGCGCCTGGGAGCACAGCGCCTATCAGAGCGACAACCAGTTGGTCGTCGAGGTGCGCCTGCAAAAGACCAACCCCGACAAACTCACCCAGGGCCAGGGCTATCGCGGTGAAAAGCTGTCGCTGAACTTCCAGGACATCGACGTGCGGTCGCTGCTGCAGGTGATCGCCGACTTCACCAACTTCAACATCGTCTCCTCCGACACCGTGCAGGGCAACCTGACGTTGCGCCTGAAGGACGTACCCTGGGACCAGGCGCTGGACATCATCCTGCAGGCGAAGAACCTGGGCATGAAGCGCGTGGGCAACGTGCTGCAGATCGCACCCAAGGATGAAATGGCCGCCAAGGAGAAGGCCGACCTCGAGGCCCAGGCGACCATCCGCAACCTGGAGCCGCTGCGCACCCAGTCGTTCCAGCTCAACTACACCAAGGCGGAAGACATCAAGACCCAGTTGACCGCCACGTCCGGTTCGAGCGGAGGGGGCGGTAGCAGCTCCGGCAACGAGGGGCGCCTGCTCAGCTCGCGCGGCAGCGTGATTGCCGAGCCGCGCACCAACCAGTTGTTCATCTCCGACATCCCCTCGCGCCTGGAGCAGATCCAGGACATGATCACCAAGCTGGACGTGCCCGTGCGCCAGGTGCTGATCGAAGCGCGCATCGTCGAAGCGACGGACACCTTTGGCAAGTCGCTGGGCATCAAGCTGGGCGGCGCCGACTTGCGCGGCATTCGGGGCGGTGATCCGGGCTACGCCGTGGGCAGCAACAACCGCCTGGCCTTCGGCGGCAACTACAACGCCATCACCTCCACCACCGGGCAGACCGATGCGGGGGGCCTGACCTCGGCGACATCGCAATTCGTCAACCTGCCCGCGCTGGGTCTGGCGGGCGCCACGCCGGCCAGCTTTGCCATCTCGCTGTTCAGCTCCGCCGCCAACCGCTTCCTCAACCTCGAGTTGTCTGCGCTCGAGGCCGACGGCAAGGGCAAAATTGTCTCCAGCCCGCGCGTGGTGACGGCCGACCAGACCAAGGCCTTGATCGAGCAGGGCACCGAGTTCGCCTATCAGCAGGCGACCAGCAGCGGCGCCACGGCCGTGGCCTTCCGCAAGGCGGTGCTCAAGCTGGAGGTTACCCCCCAGATCACGCCCGAGGGCAACATCATTCTCGACCTGGACGTCAACAAGGACAGCCCCGGCGGTGTGGTCGAAGGCGCCATGTCCATCAACACCAAGCGCGTCAAGACCCAGGTGCTGGTCGAGAACGGTGGCACCGTGGTGATCGGCGGCATCTTCGAGGTGACCGAAAGTGACCAGGAAAACAAGGTGCCTCTGCTGGGCGACGTGCCCGTGCTGGGCAATCTGTTCAAGCAGCGCACCCGCCAGGCCCAGAAGCAGGAGATGCTGGTGTTCATCACCCCCAAGATGATTTCCGATCGTGGTGGTGTGCGCTGAGAGCCGTCGCGTGTTTCGATGATTTGATTTGTTAACCGGATTGAGCTTATGCGAAAGTTGATTGGAATCGTGGGTCTGGCCGCCGCCGCGCTGCTGGCCGGGTGTGGTGGCGGGGGCGGCAGCCCCGGGACCACCACGGATCAGTACAGCATCACGCTGCGGACCGACTCAGCGACGCTGCCTGTGAACATCGGGCACTACCCGGCCGGTATCGGCGCCAGCGCGCCTTTCACGACCACTTTGTACGTCAACGCCCTGAAGGGCGACGTCCCCATTCCTGGCGGTACCGGGATCTTCGGCTGCAATATTTCTTCCGGCCTGCCTTCCGGCGCGCTCTACTACCTCGACGGTAACAAGGATCACGAAGACGACAACGGGAACCCCCTGGCCTATCGTTCCATCACGCTGGACGCGAACTCGGGCGGCAACTCCTTTCACTTCCACGCGGGCGATCAGGCGGGGTCGGGCACGATCACCTGCACGGTGACCGATCCGCGCGACAAGCAGGTCTACAGCGCCAGCGTCAACATCACCGTGGGCGGCGGCGCGGGCAGCGGCATGCCGGCCAGCATCCGGGGTACGGTCAACGCGCCGTACGTCGGCTCGCAATTCAACGTCAACAACCTGCGCAACAACGTGGGCGTCCAGGTCCTGGTGATGGATGACATGAGTCAGCCCGTGCCCGCCCCTGCCGCAGCCAACGTGCAGGTCCGGATCCTGCCGACCTCGGCTTCGGCCGGTGCGCGCTTGCTGCTGGGCAAGCAAAGCGGCAGCGTGGTGCAAGCACAGACGCAAGGCGGCGTGGCCAGCTTCTCGCTGTCCAGCGGCCCGAGCAGCGGGCTCATCCTGCTGGAGATGACGACTGACCGTGCCGACAACAATGTCGCCAACGGCTTGCAGGATCCGATCGTGCAGTGGGCGGTGGTTCAGGTGATCGACGGCATTTCGGCCACGCCGCTGGTTTTTGCCTCCACGTCGCTGACGATCCCCAATGGCACGCCGTATGGCCAGGCCCTGACGGCCACCGGTGGCACGCTGCCGTATTCCTGGCAGGCGCTGGGCGCCCTGCCCAACGGCCTGACGCTGAGCAGCACTGGGGTGATCGGTGGCACGCCCAAGGCGCCGCCGGGAACGTACGTGGTGACCGTGCGCGTGACTGATGCGCTGGGTGCGACGGTTGACGCGGCCGTCACGCTCAACATCACGGGTCCCATGTCGCCGCCGCTGGTGTTCACGGCGCCGACGATCACGACCGTGACGAATCAAGCGTTCTCGTTTGCCTTGTCGGCTTCGGGGGGGCGGCCGGGCTACACCTGGGCGGCGCTGGGCGCCATGCCGGCTGGCCTGACGCTCAGTCCTGCGGGTGTGATCAGCGGCACGCCCACCGCCGCCGGCACGTTTACCGTGGCCGTCAGCGTGACGGACAGCGAAGGCACCTCCGTCAACGGCAACGTCACGATCACGGTGACTGCTCCTGCCACCCCCTGAGGGGGCGTGGCGGCCCGTCACGGCCGGCTCGCCGCCCTCGAAGGCGGGTTCGGACCGGTGACGGATCGCCTTTCGGCGTCTTGATACCATCCCCGGCATGTCCGGGGATTTTTTTCGATGATCAGTCTGATTGGCATGCCCGGCAGCGGCAAATCCACGGTGGGCCGCTCGCTGGCCCATCGCCTGCAATTGCCGTTTTCGGATTCCGACGCCGTGATCGAGCAGCGCCTGGGCTGCGCCATCCGCGACTATTTCGAGCGCGAGGGCGAGGCCGCGTTTCGCGATGTCGAGCAGGCCGTGATCGACGAGCTGACCCAGGGCGAGCCGCGCGTGCTGGCCACCGGGGGCGGCGTGGTGCTGCGTCCCGTCAATCGCCAGCACCTGCGCGCGCGTGGCACGGTGATTTATTTGCGGTCGTCGGCCGAGGCGCTGTACCGGCGCCTGAAGCACGACACCAAGCGGCCCCTGTTGCAGGTGGCCGACCCGCTGCAGCGCCTGCGCGATCTGTATGCGCAGCGCGACCCGCTGTACCGCGAATGCGCGCACTTCGTGCTCGACACGCATGGCTCCTCGCTGTCGATGCTGGTGGGGCGCATCATGATGCAGCTCGAACTGATGTCGCCGGACGCGCCGTGATGCACCTCGGCGGGCGCGGCGGCGCGCGGACACGCCCACTACACTCGCCGTCTATGCAAACCACGCCCGGCCCGGCAGGCATTCAGCGCGTCCCCATCGACCTGGGCGAGCGCAGTTATCCCATCCTCATCGGCAGCGGCCTGCTGGCCGATCCGGCCGCATTCGATGCCGTTGCCGCCGGCGCCGATGCCCTGATCGTTACCAATACGACCGTCGCGCCCCTGTATGGCGAGCGGCTGGCGCGCGCCCTGGCCCCGCGCCACCGCCGCGTTTACCAGCTGCCCTTGCCCGACGGCGAGCAGCACAAGGACTGGGCCACGCTCAATCTCGTCTTCGACGCGCTGCTCACGCACGGCGCCGACCGCAAGACGGTGCTGTACGCCCTGGGCGGCGGCGTGGTGGGCGACATGACCGGCTTTGCCGCCGCCTGCTACATGCGCGGCGTGCCTTTCGTGCAGGTGCCGACCACGCTGCTGGCGCAGGTCGATTCGTCGGTGGGCGGCAAGACCGCCATCAACCACCCGCTGGGCAAGAACATGATCGGCGCGTTTTATCAGCCGCTGGCCGTGGTGTGCGACCTGGATGTCCTCAAGACCCTGCCGGCGCGCGAGCTGTCGGCCGGCCTGGCCGAGGTGATCAAGTACGGGCCGATTGCCGACATGGTCTTCTTCGACTGGATCGAGTCGCACATCGACGCTCTGCGCGCGCTGGACGCCGACGCGCTGGCGCATGCCGTGCGGCACAGCTGCGAGATCAAGGCCGCCGTGGTGGGCCAGGACGAGCGCGAAGCCGGCCTGCGCGCCATCCTCAACTTTGGCCACACCTTTGGCCATGCCATCGAGGCTGGCTTGGGCTACGGCGCCTGGCTGCACGGCGAGGGCGTGGCCGCGGGCATGGTGATGGCGGCGCATTTGTCGTGCGAACTGGGCTTGGTCGATGCCACCTTCGTGCAACGGTTGACCGTGCTGATCGCGCGCGCCGGCCTGCCCGTGCGCGGCGCCGTGATCGACGCGCATGACAACGCCGGCCGCTACCTGGAGCTGATGCGCGTGGACAAGAAGGCCGAGGCCGGCGAAATCCGCTTTGTGCTCATCGACAGCCCCGGCCGCGCCGCCGTGCGCGCCGCGCCCGATGCGCTGGTGCGGGCCGTGATCGACCGGTGCTGTGCTTGAATACTATCAATTGAATAGCTGTCTGCGCTTGCCAGTAGAGCGCTGGAGGCTGATTTGACTCCGATTCCCGGTGCACTGGCTCCGTATGCCAGCGACCCCGCAACCTCGCGTGGCCGCCTGCACCCCGTCACGCCCGCGCCCACGCGCAACGCCTTTCAGCGCGACCGCGACCGCATCGTGCATTGCAGCGCCTTTCGCCGCCTGGTCTACAAGACGCAGGTGTTCCTGAATCACGAAGGCGATCTGTTTCGCACCCGCCTGACACATTCGCTGGAGGTGGCGCAACTGGCGCGCGACATCGCCCGCGCGTTGGGCTTGCACGAGGATTTGGTCGAGGCCATTGCCCTGGCGCACGACCTGGGCCACACGCCCTTTGGCCATGCCGGGCAAGACGCCCTCAACGACTGCATGCGCGCGCACGGCGGCTTTGAGCACAACCTGCAAAGCCTGCGCGTGGTCGACGCGCTGGAGCACCGCTACCCCGAGCACGACGGCCTGAACCTCACGTTTGAGACGCGCGAGGGCATCCTCAAGCACTGCTCGCCCGCCAACGCGCGCCGCATCGAGGCCCGCGAGCCCGGCGGCGTGGCGCGGCGCTTCATCGACCACCACGAACCCAGCCTGGAGGCGCAACTGGCCAACCTGGCTGATGAAATCGCCTACAACGCGCACGACATCGACGACGGCGTGCGCTCGGGCCTGCTCACGCTGGCGCAATTGGCCGATGTGCCGCTGTTTGCGCAGCACCAGGCCGCGGCGCTGCACGACCACCCGCACCTGGCCGAGCCGGCGCAGGGCCGGCGCCTGTTGTACGAGTCGATCCGCCGCATGCTCTCGGCGCAGGTCTATGACGTGATCGCCGCCACCCGCGCCGCCATCGACGCCGCCGCGCCTCAGGATGCCGACGCCGCGCGCCACATGGGTCCGCTGGTGCGCTTTGGCGCCGACATGCGCGCCCAGTCCACCGCGCTCAAGCGCTTTTTGTTTGCCCGGCTCTACCGCCACCCGCAGGTGGTGGAGACCACGGCGCGCGGCCAGAAGGTGGTGCGCGAGCTGTTTGCCACCTACCTCGATGCGCCCGCCCACCTGCCGCCCGAGTTTGCCGGCAGCGCCGACCGCCCGCGCGCCGTGGCCGACTACATTGCCGGCATGACCGACCGCTTTGCGCTGCGCGAGCACGAGCGCTTGACCGGCCGGCGGCTCTTTCCATGACATCCACCGCCCTCCGCCGCAACGCGCCCTGGGTCATCGTGCTGGCCGGCGTGACCGCCGCGCTGCACGTGGGCAAGCTGCCGCCCGCCGTGCCGGCGCTGCAGCAGGCCATGGGCATCAGCCTGGTGCAGGCGGGCTTTCTGCTGGCGCTGGTGCAGATGGGCTCGATGCTGCTCGGCCTGGTGGCCGGGCTGCTGGCCGACGGGGTGGGCCTGCGCCGCTGCATGGTGGCGGGCCTGGCCCTGCTCACGGTGGCCGGCCTGGCGGGCGCCTGGGCGCGCGGCGCGGGCGAGCTGATGGTGCTGCGCGCGGTCGAAGGCGTGGGCTTTCTGCTGGCCACGGTGCCCGCGCCCAGCCTGCTGCGTCGCGCGATCACGCCCGCGCAACTGACGCGCATGCTCGGCATCTGGAGCGCCTACATGCCCTTCGGCACCGCGCTGGCCCTGCTGGCCGGGCCGCTGCTGATCGCGCTGGCCGGCTGGCGCGGCTGGTGGGTGCTGACGGCGGTGTGCACCGGCGTGCTGGCCTTGTGGGTGCGCCTGGCCGTGCCGCCCGACACGCCGGCCCGCCCGGCCGCGGCGGCGCCGCCGCCGGGCGAACCCTGGCCCCAGCGCCTGCGCACCACGCTGGCCGCGCCCGGGCCCTGGCTGGCGGCGCTGATCTTTGCCGTGTACGCGGCGCAGTGGCTGGCCGTCATCGGCTTTCTGCCCACGCTGTATCAGCGCTCGGGCTGGGGCGGAGCCCTGGGCGCCGTGCTGACGGCACTGGTCGCCGCGGTCAACATGGCGGGCAACATCGCCGCCGGGCGCCTGCTGCATCGCGGCGTCAGCGCCCGCACGCTGCTGTGGACGGGTTTTGCGGCCATGGCCCTGGGCGCCTGGCTGGCCTTCGGCAGCACCACGGTCGATGCGCCGGTGTGGCGCTACGGCGGGGCGCTGTTGTTCTCGACCGTGGGCGGGCTGATCCCCGGCACGCTGTTCGGCCTGGCGCCGCGTGTGGCGCCCGGAGAGGGCACCATTGCCACCACCGTGGGCTGGATTCAGCAATGGTCGGCCATCGGCCAGATGAGCGGCCCCCCGGTGGTGGCCTGGGTCGCCAGCCGCGTGGGCGGCTGGGACTGGACCTGGGCCGTCACCGGTGCCTGCTGCGCGGTCGGCGCCGTGCTGGCGGTGGCGTTGCAGCGGCGCGGCTTGCGGCGGTGAGCGGCGTCGGTGGTGTAATTCACCCATGCCCGCCATCACCCCCGACATTGCCGTCGCTGACACCCGCCGCTGGCTCGAGCGCGCGGTCATCGGCCTGAACCTGTGCCCCTTTGCCAAGGCCCCGCACGTCAAGGGCCAGATTCACTACGCCGTGTGCAGCGGCGGCGGGCGTGCCGAGCTTTTGGCCGCCCTGCGCGCCGAGCTGCTGGCCCTGGCCGCCGCCGACCCGCAGGCGCGCGAGACCACGCTGCTCGTCGTGCCCGACCAGTTCGCCGACTTCCTGGACTTCAACGATTTTCTGGACGACGCCGAGGCGCTGCTGGACGAGCTGGACCTGCAAGGCGTGCTGCAGATCGCGCCGTTTCATCCGCGCTTTCAGTTTGCCGGTACCGAGCCCGATGACATCACCAACGCCACCAACCGCTCGCCGTACCCCACGCTGCACCTGCTGCGCGAGGCCAGCGTGGATCGCGCCGTCGATTCCTTCCCGGAGGCCGAGGCGATCTTCGAGACCAACATGGCCACGCTGGAAAAGCTGGGGCCCGAGGGCTGGGCGGCGCTGGGGGTGGGGCCATCGGAGCCATGAGCCCGCTTGCTTCAAAAAAAAGAGCTGCTCGCGCTTTGTCTACGGGCGCTGGAGGCGAAAATCGTCATTTTCATGAGGCCCCACGAACTCCTTCCCCCTTTGGGGGAAGGTTGGGATGGGGGCTTGGCCTGCGCGCGCACACGGGCTTGGATGATCGCGCGGCCGGCCCCCACCCCAACCCTCCCCCAGCGGGGGAGGGGGGCAGACAGGCGGGCTGAGGTATGTCATCCAACAAGCCCCAACCGTCCCGTCAAACAGTGCAGGCCGATTTGCGTCCCGGCCAGTCGGTCGAGCTGCTGAAAGAGCTGCACATCCTCACGCGCGAGGGCCGGCTCAACCAGGATTCGCGGCGCAAGCTCAAGCAGGTCGAGCACCTGGTGCACTTCATCGAGGACGTCATTGCCCCCTTGAGCCCGCACGGCGCCGAGCTGACCCTGGCCGACCACGGCGCCGGCAAGTCCTATCTGGGCTTCATCCTGTACGACCTGCTGCTCAAGGACCGCGGCAGCGGCCGCGTCTGGGGGATCGAGACGCGCGCCGATCTGGTCGAGCGCTCGCGTGCGTTGGCGGCACGGCTGGGTTTTGCGCGCATGCACTTTCTCAACATCGCCGCCGCCGACGCCGCGCAGGACGCCGCGCTGCCCGAGCGCATCGACGTGGTCACGGCGCTGCACGCCTGCGACACCGCCACCGACGACGCCATCGCCTTTGGCCTGGCCAAGCAGGCGCAGGCCATGGTGCTGGTGCCCTGCTGCCAGGCCGAGCTGGCCGCCTGCCTGCGCCAGAACAAGGCGCTGGCCTTGTCACGCACGCCGCTGGCCGAGCTGTGGCGCCACCCGCTGCACACGCGCGAGCTGGGCAGCCAACTGACCAACGTGCTGCGCTGCCTGTACCTGGAGTCGCAGGGCTACAGCGTGACGGTGACCGAGCTGGTGGGCTGGGAGCACAGCCTGAAGAACGAACTGATCATTGCCCGCTTCACCGGCCACAAGAAGCGCAGCGCCGCCGAGCGCCTGCATGCGCTGCTGGCGCAGTTCGGCCTGCAAGCGCTGGCCGCCACGCGCTATGCGCGCGCCTTGCCGCCGTCCGTGGTGTCTTGATCGCTCGCCGTGCGCCGACGTTGTCGGGTTCGCTGCGCGGACCCGACCTACGGGGGATGACCGAGGCGACGTCGGTCGGGTTGAGGCACGAAAACCCGACGCGGGCGCTTGCGGTGCGCCGGTTCAGTTCGCCGTCATGTTGTTGAACACGGCCATCACGCCGGGCACGCTGCGCGCCAGGCGCATGGCCAGCTCGCGCCCCAGCAGGCCGTTGGCGGGCGAGCCGCTGAGCTCGATCTTGCCATCGCCCAGGGCCTGCACCTGCAAGCCATCGGCGCCCACGCGCGGGTCGGAGCGCAGCGCGGCGCGCACGCGGTCGGCAAGGTCCTGGTTCTGCATCTGGCGTTGGGCGTCGCGGTTGTACAAGGAGCCTCCGGAGGCTTGGTAGGGGCCGGCGGCGCAGCCGGCGACGACCGCGAGGGTGGTCAGGGCGCTGGCGGTGGCCAGGCCGCGCAGCCATGGGGTGGGGTGAATCATGAAAACCTCCTTGGATGAACGGGGCTGAATGACGATGGCCATCATCCCAGAATTTGCTTCAACGTTTCAGGGCGAGCGCATGCGGTCCACCACCTGGCTGACGCCGGGTACGCGGCGCGCCGTGTCGATGGCGCGCTGACGGTCGCCCGTGCTGCGCACCGGGCCGCCCAGCACGATCAGGCCGCCCTCCAGGCCCTCGACGGTCAGGCCCTGGCCGGCCAGTTGCGGGTCGGCTGCCAGCGCCTGGCGCACGCGCTCGGCCACGCGCAGCGCGCCGGCGGTGGAGCCCGAGGCGCCGTCCAGCTCCTGGCCAGCGCGGCTCAGGTCGGGCAGGGTCACCGGCAGGTTCTGCGGCGTGGCGCCCCAGGGCGTGCCGCCGCTGCACGCGGCCAGCAGGGCGCAGGCGGCGAGGGCCAGGGCGGTGGTGGCGATGCGCGCGTGGCGCGCGGGCGTGGGGCGAAGGTGGCGTGGCATGGTGCGAATTATTGAGCGCTTGGGGGTGGGGCGGTTCCGGTCGTCATCTGGCCACCCGAGCAGCGCTCGATGCCGGCCAGGTCGCGCCGCGACTGCACGTGGCCCAAGCCGGCCGCGCGCAGCAGGGCGCGCACCGCGGCGGCCTGGTCGTGGCCGTGCTCCAGCAGCAGCCAGCCGCCGGGCGCCAGGTGGGCGCGGGCCGCCGCGATGATGGCCCGCAGGTCGCGCAGCCCGTCCGGGCCGCTGGCCAGCGCGGCGCGCGGCTCGTGCGCCAGCGCGGCCAGGTGCGGGTCGTCCTCGGCGATGTAGGGCGGGTTGCTGACGATGAGGTCGAAGCGCTGTCCGGCCACCGGGGCCAGCCAGTGACCGTGACGCCAGTTGACGGCCAAGCCCAGCCGCTGGCCATTGGCCTGGGCCACGGCCAGCGCATCGGCGCTGGCGTCCACGGCCCACACGCTGGCGTGCGTGCGCGCGGCGGCCAGCGCCAGGGCAATGGCGCCGCTTCCGGTGCCCAGATCCAGCACGCGCGCGGGGCGCTCGGTCGGCAGTACGTCCAGGGCCCAGTCCACCAGCGTCTCGGTGTCGTCGCGCGGGTCGAGCACGCGGGCGTCCACCTGCAGCGTCAGGCCATGAAAGGCTTTGGTGCCCGTCAGGTAGGCCACCGGCTCGCCACGCAGCCGGCGCGCGCACAACGCATCAAAGCGCGCGGCGGCCCCGGGCGGCAGCGCATCGCCATCGTGCGCGATTAGCCAGGCCCGGTCATGCGTGGCGCGGCCCAGCACGTGCAGCAGCAGCATATGGGCGTCGATGCGGGGCAGGCCACCTTGTTGTGCGCTCGCCAACGCGTGCGCCACGGTGGGACGGGCATGGCCGGGTGCCGCACAAAGACCCGCACCCCAACCCTCTCGTGCGGGCGGGAGAGGGGGCAAAGCGGCGCCGTCGTGTGCCGATGTCTCGGCCGGCTGAACGCGATCGGGTGCGGCCTGGCTCCCTCGCCCCTCTGGGGAGAGGGTTGGGGTGAGGGGCCGGCGGCGTCTGTCGGGGCTCACAGGCGGTGCCCCCGCCCCAACCTTCCCACAGTGGGGGAGGGGGAAAGGCCCGCACCCCAACCCTCTCGTGCGGGCGGGAGAGGGGGCAAAGCGGCGCCGTCGTGTGCCGGTGCCTCGGCCGGCTGAACGTGGTCGGGCGCGGCCTGGCTCCCTCGCCCCTCTGGGGAGAGGGTTGGGGTGAGGGGCGAGCGGCGTCTGTTGGGGCTCACAGGCGGTGCCCCCACCCCAACCCTCCCCCAGCGGGGGAGGGGGAAAGGCCCTCACCCCAACCCTCTCCCGTGGGCGGGCGAGGGGGCAAGAGCGCGGGGGAGCATGGTTTGGAAACTATCAATAACGTAGCTGCCAGCGCTTTATGGACGGACGGTGCAGCCCCATTTGACTCATGAACTGCCATCACGCCTGCCCTTCCAGCTCCGCCATCTGCTCGGCCTGGTGTGCGGCCTGCAGCGCGTCGACGATGTCCTGCAGGTCGCCCTCCATCACCAGCGCCAGCTTGTACAGCGTCAGGTTGATGCGGTGGTCGGTCACGCGGCCCTGCGGAAAGTTGTAGGTGCGGATGCGGTCTGAGCGGTCGCCGCTGCCGATCAGGCCCTTGCGCGTGGCGGCCTCCCTGGCGGTGCGCTCGCTGCGCTCCTTGTCTTGCAGGCGCGCTTGCAACACGCGCAGCGCCTGCGCCTTGTTGGCGTGCTGGCTGCGCCCGTCCTGGCATTCGGCCACCAGGCCGGTGGGCAGGTGCACCACGCGCACGGCCGAGTCGGTCTTGTTGATGTGCTGCCCGCCCGCGCCGGACGCCCGGAACGTGTCGATGCGCAGGTCCGCCGGGTTGAGCGTGATGGCCTGCGCCTCGTCCGGCTCGGGCATCACCGCCACCGTGGCGGCGCTGGTGTGAATGCGCCCCTGCGTCTCGGTCACCGGCACGCGCTGCACGCGGTGGCCGCCGGACTCGAAGCGCAGCAGGCCGTACACGCCGGACCCGGAGGGGCCCTCTGCGGCTTGGCCAGCAATGCGCAGCACCAGTTCCTTGTAGCCGCCCAGCTCGGCGGGCGATTCGCTCATCACCTCCACCCGCCAGCCGCGCCCCTGCGCATAGCGCGTGTACATGCGCGCCAGGTCGCCCGCAAACAGCGCCGACTCGTCACCGCCCGTGCCGGCGCGAATCTCCACGAACGCGTTGCGCGCGTCATCCGGGTCCTTGGGCAGCAGCATGCGCTGCAATTCGGCGTCCAGCGCGTCCAGCTCGGCCTGGGCAGCGGTGATTTCCTCGCGCGCCAGCTCGGCCATGTCGGCGTCGCCCAGCATGGCCTGCGCCGCGCTCAGGTCGCGCTCGCGCTGCTGATAGCGCGCCCAGCGCCCGGCCACGGCGGCCACCTCGGTGTGCTCGCGCGAGAGGGCCAGGAACTGGGCCATGTCGGCCATGATGTCCGGGCGGGAGAGGAGGAAGTCCAACTCGCCCAGGCGGTCGGCGTGGCGCTGGAGTTGGTCGCGGACGAAGGGCTTCATGCAAACGGCGAAATCAGGGATTTTCGCCGTTTCCTGAGGGAGCCCGACCGCAGTAACAGGGTGCTGCGCCTATTTGCCCCAGCAATCGGCAACGATGGTGCCTGTGGTCACGCCATTGGCTCCACGCAAACCCGTGTTGCTGATGGTCAAAGTCCCGCACTTGTCGTTGGCTTGCGGGCCTGGGTTGTTTGGCACCGCCTGTAAGGTAAACGCGGCATTGGAGTTTCCAGCCTGAAAACTGATCACATATCGCTTTGTGGTGTCGCCCGACCAAGTCAACGCCGCCGGCAGCGTGGTCGGGTACGTTCCTGTCGCCGTCGCAGCGCGCTCCAGCCACTGCTGGGCCTGTAACAGACCCGCCCGGGCGTCGGCACGATGGCCACGTTGGATGTATTCGTTGTAGCTGGGCAGCGCGATCGCGGCGAGGATGGCAATGATCGCCACCACGATCATCACCTCGATGAGGGTGAAGCCGCGTTGGGACAGGGGCTTGTTGGGAGTCATGCGGGCTCCCTCACTTCACCTGGCGCCAGCTTGGGCGAAGCGACTGCTCGGGCATGCGAGCCAGACGCTCCTTCTGGTTCTTCACGTCGATGTCGAGTACGTTCTTGCCTTGGGTGACGACGGTATGCGAGCCGGCGGCCACCTCCCGACGCGAGACACCAGAGTCGGCCGCGTTGTAGAGGTTGTCGCCGTTCATGTCCACCAGTTGAACCGTCGGGCGCTTGCCGTCCATGATGTTGACAAGGGTTCGGAATTGGCGTTCGTTGAGCACGTTCGCGACATTGCAGCTTTCGATGCTTGGATCAAGGTCCGAGCCTCGCCCCGGCACCTGCGAGTACACCGTGAGAATGTTGCTGCCGTCGAAAAATTCGATCGGCTTCAGCACACGTTCGCCCACTGCAGGCAGATCGAGATACCAGCCCTGGAAGGTGGTCCACGTGTCTTGGCTCAGTGCTTGTACCGCGTCGACGGTGCCAAACACGCTGTCCACGTCCGTGATTTTTTGCTTGGCGAGTTGACCGCCGCCCGTCAGGTTGCCGGTGTTTCCCATGGTGCCGAGCATTGAAGGCGCGGGGACGCAGTCCGCACCGTTCGGGCAGGTGCCGCCACCAGGGTGGATCTCGAGGCGCCGGCCCATGGTGGGTTCGGGCGTGCGGTAGCGGTAGTGCGTGTTGTCGAGTACCGAATACAGAGTTTGCACATCCTGGTTTTCGGCGTCGTTCAGAGCCAGGTTGCGTCCCGTCCCGAAGGCCACCATCAGACCGCCCACGGCGCGCAGGTCTGGGCTGCTCGGGGTACCGATGTTCTTCATTCGGTCGTTGGCGCGTACGGTCGGTGCTGCGGTGATGGGTTGCACTTTCGGGCGAGTGGTGGACGACAGCGATGCCGGGCCACGCGCCGTGAACAGCGGCTTGGCACTGGCAGGGCCCCCGAACGCTACCGTCCATTGGCTGTCGTCCGAGCTGGTCAGATCGAACTTCCATATATTGCCCAGGTTGTCACCTGCGTAGACCAAGTCCGGGCGGTTATCCCCATTCAGGTCGACCAGTCGGGGCGATGCCAGGCCGTTGTCTGCTGCGTAGCCGGTCCCGGCTGCGTCATTGGTGGCCGGGATCAGTTTCAGTTCACGTGCGCCGTCAAGGTATTGCACGATCAGAACGGGACGTTGGTTGGCGCTGTTGATGCCGTTGCCCAGAACCACGGCCCAGCGGTTGTTGTTCATGCGCACGATTTGCGTCGTACGCATGGAGTTGGCCTCGTCCTTCACCGGCTTGACGGTGATGTGGCCGATGTCGCCATCCTGCTGAACCGCGAGATTGCACGCAGCCTTCTCGGCGGTGTCGATGATGGTCGCGCAGATGGGCGCAGGCTCGGCGCTGCCGCGCGTGCGGTCGATCTTGACCAGAGACGGGGCGTTGATTTCGGAGAACGTGCTTGGGTCAGTGACGTCCAGCACGAAATAGCCCTTGCCTCCGGCACCCAAGGTGCCAACCAGCACGGTGTGCCAATCAGGGGTGTAGGAGCTTTCATTGTCGTTGCCACCCGGGGTCAAGCCGAGGTCGATGTCGCCGGTCATTGGGGAGCCATCGACAAAGTAGCGGTGGCCGCTGTTGTAGGCCGGGTTGGTCAGCTGGTTCAGCGTCGGGATCACGCCGCGTGGCACGTAGGCCAGCTTTTCACTGCCGTCGGCAGCTGAGAAGCCGTGGAGCATGCCGTCGTTGCCGCCCACGTAGATCATGGGTGTGCGCGACTTGCGGGTGTTGGTGAAGTCCAGGTAGCCCTTGAGGGCGTAATTGCTGGCGGGCGCGCCGACGTACCAGACGTCGGAGTTGACAATGTCCCCTTGGCGGCTGACGCGCTCGCGAAACGGCTTGGCAGCGGTGTAGCCGGTGGAGTCGGAGCCTTCCAGGCCGCGGTCGCCGCGGATGAAATCGAGCCGTTGTTGTCCCTTGGCCGCACCTTGATCGGTATTGTCGGCAGGGTTGATCTGCAGCCAGAGCTTTTGCGCCGCGCTGAGGTTGCTGTTGTCGCTGGTCCACTTGAAGGGCGTGCCGCCCTTGGGCCTGCCGGGCGTTGGGCTGTTGACCCAGGTGTCGTTCCAGGTCATGACCAGCCGGGCGTTCACATCGAAGCCGCTCGCATCCAGCTTGACGGCGGTACTCTGGCCGCCCCAGCCGGGGAGCGAGACGATGTCGCCGTTCTTGAGCACCTGCTGCGCCGCGACATAGCCCTTCCAGGCGTCCTTGGGGTTGTAGGCGGCCGTGAACAGGCCCACCTCGTTGCGCGTGATGCTGGCGCCGCTGGCGGCGGTGGAGCCGGTGCCCGGCTCCACCAGGTTGCCGATCTGGTCGAAGATGTCGCGGAAGGCCTTTTCCAAGTCCGCCGCGACGCTGATGGCATAGAAGTTGCCGCGGCCGTTGAGCGCGGCGTGCCACAGGTCGAGCGCACGCTTGTTTTCGTTGTCCATGGCTGGCCACGTCTTGACGCCCGTGATCAGGTCCGGAATGCTGCCGTCGTACCCGAATGGCACCTTGCCGGTGGGGGCAACGATGCTGGGCGCTCCCGGCCAGGTGGTGGCGTCGGAGCTCGCTCCGATCGTGTAGGTGACCATGTGGGCCCAGGTGGCCGGGTCGTAGCGCGGGTTCCAGAACCGTTCGAGGATGGCCGGCTTGCCGGCACTGTCGTTGCCGAAGCTCTCGGTCGCGGGGGCCTTGATGTAGGCCGCCGTGGCGCTCATGGTGCCGGTCAGGCCGGTGGTCTGAAGCGGCTTGGCCCAGCTGAAAAACGCCCAGTCGGCAAGGGTTTTCGACGTGGTGTCGCGATAGAGCGCGGATTTTGCGACGTCGGCTGCGGCGATGCCTCCGTACACGGTGCCGTCGGGCAAGCTCCGGTTGGTGGCATTGTCGCGATAACTGGTGTCTGGTACGTCGGACTCGCCCTGGTTCCAGCGCCCGTCGGTCATCATGATGTGGTAGTTGCGACGGCAGGCAAGATACGGCTCTGCCGTGGTGCCCGGAACGCTCGCCCACGGACTGTTGACACCGAGCGGCTGCCGCATGTAGCCATCGGCCTGCTCGAACATCCAATGCGCAGGCGTGTTGTTGCCCGGTGTCAATGAGTTGACGAAACTGAGAAAGTCGGCCCGGTGCGTTCCATCCAGCACCTTCATCGAGTTGGTGCCGCTGGTGGTGCTGTTCACGCTGGTGGCGCCGGCACTTCCATTCGATTTTTTAGGCCCGACGCCGGGCGATCCGCCGTTGTTCCACATCACCTGCCAAGCCAGCCGAATCTTCTTGTCGGGCAGCAGCGTGGTGTCGTTGAACACCTGCTTGAGCGCATATTTCAGGATGTTCATGCGGGGCGCTGCCAGATTCCAGCTGCCGTCCGGATTCGGTGCGGTGATGTTCTGAGTGCCACCCGAAGTTGACCTGTCGAGCCGATAGCCCATGCTGCCTGAGTCGTCGACTGAAATGATGACGTTGGGCGCGACATAGGGCTGCTGTGAACCGGGTGGCGACTCAACCAGCGTGAGGGCCCAGCTGAACTGGGGCGTCAGGGCCGCCGCGGCGGCCAGGGCGATCAGCCTTTGGCGGCCTCGTGGGGGGGTTGGGCGGGCGCTGTACATGTCGGGCTCCTCTCCTGATGGCGATTTCTGAGGGTTTGTTTCAGTGTCTGGGCTTGCTGTGATTGGGAAGGCCGCTTCCAAAAAAGCAGCTAAATTTAATCCTTGCGCCGCGTGGGGGCATAGGTTTCCTGCAGTACGACGGTGGTGACCGGGTTGCCCGCGGCGTTGGTCTTGCGGCCGTAGGCCAGCGCCGTGATGCGATACACCACGCTGGGTGTGAGGTTCAGGGGCAGCAGTCCGGTGCTGCTGCCTTGAATCAGGTTGGAGCTCTTGCTGCTCTCGTCATAAGGCAACACTTCAATCCAGTACCAGCCGCCGCGGTTGTCGGCGCTGGTGTCGGCCAGAATCGGATTGGCGGGGGAAGTGGTGTTGCCCGTCAGCGCGCCGGTGTATTGCCCATAGCGGGCGCCGACCCGGTCGGTGGGCGTGTTGACGGTGAGGCTGGCCAGGGTAAATTCGCCGGCCGCGGCGTCGGTGACCGTGGTGTTGTTCCAGAAATCCTGGCGACCCGTGCGCCGGGTGCACAGGCCATGACGGCAGTGCACGGGCTGCTGGTTGAGGAAGGCCAGCAGCGGGCTGAGTTCCTGCGCTTCGAGTGGAATCTTGGTGACGCTGCCACGGCGACAAACTTCATCGGGCAGGGCGCTCACGTCGTCGGAATCGCAGGCAAAGCCATCGGCGCGCTCGCCCCGAATGTCGAGTTCGGCATCCTGCAGCAGCGCCTGCGTGGCCTCGAAGGCCCGCTGGTAGTCGGCGTCGTTGCCCACCACCAGCTCGTTGAACATTGAGGTGCGCGAGGCCCACAGTGCCAGCAGCATGGACAGCATCACGAACACGATGACGATGAACAGCGCCACTCCTCGTTGGCCGTGGTGCAGGCTTTGCGCCCGAAGGCGGGCCGGGAAAGACGGATGAATCACGGCGTCACCTCTCACAACAGGCCTTGGCTGCGCAGCTGAAACACGTTGCGGAACACCAGGTGCATGCGGTTCTGGCGCGATCCAGGCGCGTTGGCCATATCGACGGACGTGGTGCCGTCGCAGTCAAGGTAGGAGCGGTTGGCGACGGGCACGCCACTGAGGTCAACCGGCTCATTGCCAAAGAGCACCAGACAAACCTCGACGCCCTGCACCTGGCCCCAGTTGCCGCCGGGCGGGGCGGCCATGCGCCGCAGAGTGGGGCTCCCGATGGCTGTGGTCGCGTCTTGCACCAGGTAGGTGAGCTGGAAGTTGGCCACGTTGCCGATGATGGGTTGTTCGGTGACACTATTGCCTTGGCAGCGCAGATCGTTGCCGACCAGTCTGAAGATGCTCTCGATGCGCTGGTCGCCGCTGCCATTGCCCGGTGCGTTCAAGCAATTGCGGGCCAGTGCCATCGACGGGTCGGCTGGCGTGGCGGGGTCACGGACGAAGACGGCATCCTTGTAGCGGCGATAGCCGACGGTGAGGTTGGTGCCGGTGCCGCTCAGCAGCTGCAAGGGGGAGCCAAGATCAAAACTGTTGTAAGTGCCGGACGAGGGGTCCGCTTTTTTTTCGAATGCAACGGGTGTCAAAGGATCCAGACCGCCGACGGCGTTACTGGGGTTCGGGTTCAGATACAGCGAGGCTGCTTGGCGCAACTGTCCGCCGATGAGGCGCATGGCGTAGGCGGCTTGCTGCTGAATGTTGCTGGCGTCGCTCACGCTGCCTGTGACGCCGCGCGAAACCATCAGAGCGCCGGTGGCAACGGCAACGACCAGTAGTCCGATGGCAATGCCGATCAACAGCTCGACCAAGGTCATCCCGCGCTGGGAAAGAGGGGGCTTCGCAAGCGTCGCAACGCAGTCTGTCGGGGCCCTGGCGCCCATTTGGGCAACAGCTGTGGTGATGAGTCTCGACGTCATTTCAAGGCCCCGCGCAGAAATATTTTGGATTGGCGGTACCCTCTCGCAAGTCTGGCGCGCAGCGCGCGGCTACCGGGAGGTACTGCAACTGGCAGCTGCGGTTG
>Ga0208825_1000835_pt1 | contig 26669 bp, 25 predicted proteins | sample AD_UKC113_MetaG_FD_184450 | JGI IMG/M metagenome (GOLD analysis project Ga0208825, IMG submission 184450) | Active sludge microbial communities of municipal wastewater-treating anaerobic digesters from Hong Kong - AD_UKC113_MetaG (SPAdes)... | ecosystem: Engineered > Bioreactor > Anaerobic >...
CAAGACGCGGTGCACATCGCGGCGTACACCGTTGGCATCAACTTTCGCGCGCGACCACTCGGTTGCGGCCTTCCAGTTTGGCCTGACGCAGGCGCAGGTCGGCGCGCCGCAACAGTTGCGACAGATCCACGCCATCCTGCGGCCAGCTGGCAATGCCGGCACTGAAGGTCAACCGGATGGGGTCATCGCCCACGTCGGGGATGAAAGGCTGGGTGGCCATGGTGCGGCGCAGCGACTCTAAGCGCTCCCAACTGCGGCCAGTGGGCAGCGCCATCACCAAGACAAATTCTTCGCCGCCCAGCCGTACCAGCCAATCGCCGGCTTCCAGTCCGCTGCGCAGCACCGTGGTGGCATGCCGAAGTGCGCGGTCACCTATCACATGACCAGCTTCGTCATTGATCCGGCGGAAATAGTCCAGATCGATCAAGCACAGGGACAGCGAGCTGCCGGTATCGCGGGCGTCATCCACCAAGCCGGGAAACCGATGAATCAGCAGGGTGCGATTGGGCAAGCCGGTCAGGCCATCATTGCCAGATAATTCCACCAAACGTTGCATGCGGTAGGTCACCGCTGCGGTGATCGTGGTCATGATGCCCAGCAACAGCAAGCGTTGCAGGATGTTGGAAACCCGCACCGTGCCGTATTCCAACGACACCAGTTGCTCGGGGGAATGCACCATCGAAAACACCACGATCGCCATCACGGTGTACTGCAACATCGCCAGCCCGCCGGTGAACAAGGTCAAGCGGCCATCATTGCGCAATGCGGTCATGGTGATGGCAATCAAATAGAACGCCCACACCACCATGCTATTGAGGCCAGTGGCTGGCGAGCTCAAGGCCAGTAGCGCCAAGACCAATGAGGTCAGGCTGATGTCATAGCAGGATGTTGCCCATGGTAACCAGCGCAAACGTCGGGATTGCCGTGCCAGCGCCAGCCACACCTGCGACAACGCGATTGCGGCAATAACCCCCAGCATGCCGGCAACGCCTTCGGTCGGTGTGAATTCGCCCGTCACCAAATTCACCAGCGGCAACAACAGCAGGGCCAGCGACAAGCCGGCGCGCAATTGCGCCACTAGCAATTCGCCGCCAGCACCCAGCTCCAGCATCAACGCATCCGGCGGCGAGCGTAATTGATGCCAGAACTCGCGCAGCCCGGTTCCGATGATGTTCAAGCCAGTCCCCTTGCGTGTCAGGCACGCGTGCGTGGTCGCTTGCGTTCCGTCGCAGCTTAGGGTGTTGTGCGGCTAGGCTCAACGTGCGGGCCTATACTGCGGGGAACTTGAATGGAGTGAACGCAATGACACAGTTTCTTGCACTGATCTTGCTATTGGCTGGGATCATTGGTGTGGCAAAGACCGTGCGGATGGTGCCGCAGGGCTACGAATGGACGGTAGAGCGCTTTGGTCGCTACACCCATACGATGACACCGGGCCTGCATTTTCTAGTGCCGATCATGTACAGCGTGGGCCGCAAGATCAACATGATGGAACAGGTGATGGACGTGCCCAGCCAGGACGTGATCACCAAGGACAATGCCGTGGTCAAGGTCGATGGCGTGGTCTATTTCCAAGTGCTGGATGCCGCCAAGGCCGCGTATGAAGTGGCGCAGTTGGAAGTGGCCATCCTCAATTTGGTGATGACCAATATCCGCACCGCGATTGGTTCGATGGATCTGGACGAGTCGCTGTCCAAGCGCGATGAAATCAACACCAAGGTGCTGCACGCGGTCGATGAGGCCACCCACCCGTGGGGCATCAAGGTCAACCGCATCGAATTGAAAGACATCCAGCCGCCGCGTGACTTGGTGGATTCGATGGCGCGGCAGATGAAGGCCGAGCGCGAAAAGCGCGCCAACATCCTGGAAGCCGAGGGCTTCCGCCAGGCGGCAATCCTCAAGGCCGAAGGCGAAAAACAATCCACGATTCTGGAAGCCGAAGGTCAAAAAGAATCCGCCTTCCGCCAGGCCGAAGCGCGCGAGCGTTTGGCCGAGGCCGAAGCCAAGGCCACGATGTTGGTGTCCGATGCGATTGGCAGCGGCGACGTGCAGGCGATCAACTACTTCATCGCGCAGAAATACATCGAGGCGTTCAAGGCACTGGCCGAAGCACCCAATCAGAAATTCGTGATGATGCCGATGGAATCGGCCGGCATCATCGGCTCGATTGGTGGGATTGCCGAGTTGGCCAAAGAAGCGATGACCAAGCAGGCCACGGGCAAGGCGGTTGCCAAGGCGGAGGGCTGAGGCATGCGTTGGGACATGTTTGCGTGGGCGGCGTTTGCACTGGTGTTGATCGCCGCCGAAGTGCTGGCACCGGGGGCGTTCATGTTGTGGATGGGGCTGGCCGCAGGCGTGGTGTTTCTGGCGGTGTGGCTGATCCCCGGGATTCCGCTGCTGGCGCAAGTGGCTGCGTTTGTGGTGCTGAGTTTCATTTCCATCCAGATCTACCGCACGTGGTTTCGCAAGCGCGAGCCGGGCAGTGACCAGCCGGCGCTGAACAAGCGCACGGCAGCCTTGGTGGGGCGGGTGGTGTTGCTAGAACGCGCCATCGTCAATGGCCGTGGCCGTGTGCAGATTGCCGACGCGTATTGGGATGTGACCGGGCCAGAGCTGCCGGCGGGTGCCGAAGTGCGCATCATCGGCGGCGATGCCATGAGCTTGCAGGTGCAGGCGGTTTGATCTGACCGCAGACCCGTACGCAGGGCGTGCAAAGCTTTGGGATAATGCCGCTCCCCCACACGCAAGACAGGCCTTCACCATGACGCAAAAGACCATCCTCAACGACACCCATCGCGCGCTTGGCGCCAAGATGGTCGATTTCGGCGGTTGGGACATGCCGATCCACTACGGCTCGCAGCTCGACGAGCACCATCAAGTGCGCCGCGATGTGGGCATGTTCGATGTGTCGCACATGACCGTGGTGGATTTGAATGGCACACGCGTGCGTGAGTTTTTGCGCCATCTGGTCGCCAACTCGGTGGACAAGCTGCAAAAATCCGGCAAAGCGCTGTACACCGCGATGCTCAACCCGCAGGGCGGGGTAATTGACGATCTCATCATCTACTTCATGGATGAATCGTGGTTCCGGCTGGTGGTCAATGCCGGCACCCGCGACAAAGATCTGGCGTGGATCGGTGCGCAAGCCAAGGCCTTCGATGTCACCGTCAGCGAGCGCCCTGAATACGGCATGGTGGCCGTGCAAGGCCCCAATGCCCGCGCCAAGGTCATCGGTCTGCTGCGCGAGGAAGATCAAGCACCGGTATCGAAGTTGGTGCGGTTCTCCGCCCGCGCCGCCAAAACTACTGAGGGTGTAGATGTATTCGTGGCGCGCACCGGCTACACCGGCGAAGACGGCTTTGAAGTGATCGTGCCGGAAGCACAAACCGTGGCGTTCTGGAACGCACTGCTGGCTGCCGGGGTGAAGCCGGCGGGTCTTGGTGCGCGCGACACCCTACGTTTGGAAGCCGGCATGAATCTGTATGGGCAGGACATGGACGACACCGTGTCACCGCTTGAAGCCGCACTGGCGTGGACGCTGGTGTTGGATGATGGTCGCGACTTCATCGGCCGCGCCGCGTTGGAAGCGCAGCAAGCCGCCGGCAACGCCCGCCAGATGATTGGCTTGGTGATGGATGAGAAAGGCGTGCTGCGCCACGGCCAGAAAGTCCTGACTGCGCATGGCGAGGGCGAAATTCTATCGGGCACGTTCTCGCCCACCATCGGCAAGGCGATTGCATTTGCGCGCGTGCCGGCCGGCGACATCCCGCTGGGCGCGGGGGCGAACGTCCGCGTCGATATTCGTGGCAAAGAAGTCCCCGTGCGTGTGGTCAAGTTCCCGTTTGTGCGCGATAACACCATCCAGCCCGGCATCTGACCTTTCGGCGTTTGCTTCGCTAGAATTCTCTAATCAGACTTTCCTAATCAGACCTCACATCCCCCCAACGTGCTGCGCAACAGGAGTCATCCTCATGAGTGAAATCCCCGGCGATCTCAAATTTCTCAAATCCCACGAATGGGTGCGTGCCGAAGACGGCGGCAAGGCCACCATCGGTATTTCCGACCATGCCCAAGGCCTGCTGGGCGACTTGGTATATGTCGAATTGCCGAATGTGGGCGACCAGATTCAAGTGGGCAACGCCTGCGCCGTGGTGGAGTCGGTGAAGGCCGCCTCCGATGTGTATGCGCCGGTGTCGGGCAAGGTGATCGAAGTCAATGCGGCGCTGGCCGACAAGCCCGAAACCATCAACGAAGATGCCTATGGCGATGGTTGGCTGTTTGTGATCGAACTTGACGACGCCGATCAGCTGGCCGATTTGCTGGCACCGGATGATTATGCCGAGCTCCTGGAAAGCGACGAACACTGATCGCTTTTCACATCTGCAAACGCAAACCCGCGATGGCGACATCGCGGGTTTTTTATTGGCGAACACCGCGTACAAGCGAAAAATTTCTGCGCAAAATTCGCGCAAACATGCTTGTGCGACGCGAAAACAATGTGTCTGTTGTTGCTTGGTGAGCTGCTTGCTTGCAACAGCATGCGTGCATCTTTTTGTCGTGCAATGGATGCGGTAAAAATTTCTGCCAATGTTTGGTGTGTGTGCTGAAAGCCGCATCTTGACTAGCGATGCGTCGATTTTCATGCGTGCTTCATGCGCCTGCTGCGCGCGCATGGTCGCGGCTTGTGCGTGCTCAGATACGCCGCACATGCACGGCTTGCATGACGCCTGTAAAAAATCTTTGCGCAAGATTGTTGACACTGGAAAAAAGCGTGATTAGGTTTCGCCAAGCAGACGTTCCTTATGGAATCAAGTGAGCAAGCAAATCGCGACAGTCGATAGCACGTCACCTAACGCCACCGCTGACAGCAATCGGTGGATGCAGACCAGCTACCCTCCAAGCGAATGCCTTCAGGAGATTTCACAAACGTCCATGTTCGAACCTGCAGTGCATCGCGCCGCAGGTTTTTTCATGGTCATGGGTACGTCCAAGGCCGGCGCGGGTTTTTTGCCCACATCGGTGCCACATCCGTACCGGTGCGCCTGGCGCGTCGGCGGTCGATCGCAGGTCCGATACCTGCGGCGTCTTGTGTAACTGGGCTTTACCGAACGACCCATTGACGAGGAGCCATACCATGGCCGTGAAAAAAGCTGCAAAGAAAGCCGTTGCCAAAAAACCGGCGGCGAAGAAGGCGGTAGCAAAGAAAGCTGTTGCGAAGAAAGCCGTTGCCAAGAAGCCAGCGGCGAAGAAGGCCGTAGCAAAGAAAGCCGTTGCCAAGAAGCCAGCGGCGAAGAAGGCCGTTGCGAAGAAGGCTGTTGCCAAGAAGCCAGCGGCGAAGAAGGCCGTTGCCAAGAAGGCTGTTGCCAAGAAGCCAGCGGCAAAGAAAGCCGTTGCCAAGAAGCCAGCGGCGAAGAAGGCCGCGGCCAAGAAGCCTGCTGCCAAAAAGCCGGCTGCCAAAAAGCCGGCTGCCAAGAAAGCTGCGGCCAAGAAGTCGGCAGCGGTGCCAGCCAGCTCGGCAGCACCCACACCGTCGCTGTAAGTCACACGCCTGTGCCGAGGGCATCCTCGGTGCAGGCGGTGTATGTCACTGCAAACCCTTCCCGTTGCCCAGGCGGGTGGGGTTTTTTTTAGGGAGATGGAAAGCCGATCAACGGCTTCAATTGCTTGCGCGTAATAGCTTAGGGCGGCGATGCTTTGGCTTTGCTGCTGCTGACGCCAGCAGGCGTGCCATTACGTTCGGCGTACAGCACATCTTCGGAGCCATCCATGGTGTCGTCATCCAGCCACTGACCGCCCGTCAAACCCAATGCGCTGTCCAAAATCGTGGGCAACAGGCCACTGGGCAAGGCGCTTTCGCTGTTCCACAAAATGACCACACCCAAGTCTTGTTCGGGCAGCATCGCCATCATTCCGCGATAGCCCTGAACCGCACCGCCGTGGAAAACGACGTTGTGCCCGGAATAGTTGTAGTCGCGCCAACCCAGTGCATAGCTAGCGGAATTCAAGCGCGCACGCCGCCACGAGTTGCCGTGAATTTCGGTAGGCGTGGTAACCAGTGGCGCGTGCAGCGTTGCCAGCAGGGGCGCAGGCAACACATCCGGACGGTGTCCGGTGTGCGCGATCAACCATTGCGCCATGTCGCTGATGCTGGCATTGACGCCAGCAGCAGGTGCCACCCGGTAATAATTGGGTTTGGGCATCAATGCGACCCAGCCGCCACGTCCGCGCACATGCGGCTTGGCCCAGCGGCCACTGGCCTCGATGCCCTCCAGCCCGTAGCTGGCATCGTGCATCCCCAGTGGCTTGAAGATGCGGCTGGCCACACTTTCACTGTAGAACTTGCCGGTGGTGGCAAACACGATGTCGCCAATCAGGCTGAACGCGACATTTTGGTAGGCGTAGCACTGGCCGGGTGCGCACGTCATCGGCGCATTGGCAAGCCGCATGGTCAGGCTGTGGTAGTCGGCATTGCCTTCCAAGTCCCGATCAAACGCATTACGGGTCAGCCCCACGCGATGGCTGAGCAAGTCGGCCACGGTGACTTCTTGCGCGGCCCCCGGCTGCGATAACTGAAACGAAGGCACGTAGTCGGTCAGATGACTATCCCAACGCAGCACGCCATCGTTGACCAAGATCCCGGTCATGGTGGCGGCAAAGGATTTTGATAACGACGCCAAGCGGAACACGGTATGAGCATCAACCGGCTGTGGATCCCGCACGTCGGTGATGCCATAGCCGCGCGCGCTTAGAACTTGGCCATTCTTGACGATGGCCATCGCCATCCCGGGGATACGGCCATTGGCCACCAGCGCCGAAGCAATGGCCTCGAAGCGTGCAACATCCAGGCGCGCAACATCCAAGGATGCAGCACTGGTGTTACCCGCCGCAGTAGCGGCAGCATTGGCGATGGGGGCGGTTGGTATGGGTGAAAGCGCAGCACTGGCTTGTGGGCGCGCAATCGCGCCATGCAGAGGGTTGACATCTTGTGCGGTCGAACCCAGCGCCAAGGGCAGCAAGGTGGTCAATAAGGCGGTACGCAGGCCAACCTTGATCATGTGCTCTTTCATCATGTGGGCCCCCTGCGTATGCTGCATCGATGGCCTGATTCTAGCGCCTGTTGCCACGATTGCATGAATAAGGGGAACTTTGATGGTGAGCTTTCTGATTTTCATCGCAATTCTTGTTGTTATCGCGCTATGGGCGGCCGGTATTTACAACGGCTTGGTGACCTCGCGGAATGCATACAAGAATGCGTTTGCACAAATCGATGTGCAGATGCAGCGACGCTTTGACTTGATCCCGAACTTGGTCGCAGTGGCCAAGCAATACATGGCGCACGAACGCGAAACGCTGGAAGCCGTGATCGCGGCGCGATCGGCGGCACAATCGGGGCTGTCTGTGGCCAAGGCCAACCCCGGTGACCCCGCTGCAATGGCACAACTGGCCGCAGCGCAAGGCCAACTCAATGCCGGGCTGGGCCGGCTGCTGGCGGTGGCCGAGGCGTATCCGGAGTTGAAAGCCAACGAAAACATGATGCAGCTGACCGAAGAGCTGACCAGCACCGAAAACAAAGTCGCATTCTCACGACAGGCCTTCAACGATGCGGTAATGGCCTACAACAACAAGCGCGAAGTCTTCCCAAACAACGTCTTTGCCGGCATATTCGGCTTCCTGGCCGCGACCTTGCTGGAAATTCCGATTGATAAGCAGGCACAAGTGCGCGAGGCACCCAAGGTGCAGTTTTGATGTGATCGCATGAACTTTTTCGAACACCAAGCCGCCGCGCGGCGCACAACATCGCGGCTGATGGTGCTGTTTGTGCTGGCTGTCCTTTGCATCGTCGGGATGGTCGACCTGGTTGCATCGCTGGTGTCGCATTCGTGGCGCATGTTGGCATTCACAACCGGCGTCACCTTGTTGACCATTCTGTTTGGCTCGCTGTATCGCATCGCCAGCCTCAGTGGCGGCGGTGAGTCGGTGGCGCAGGGCATGGGCGGAACGCTTGTGCCTGCAGATACCACCGACCCGGCATTGCGTCGATTGCGCAATGTGGTGGAAGAAATTTCGATTGCCTCCGGGGTGCCGGTGCCAAAACTCTATGTGCTAGAGCACGAGGCGGCCATCAATGCATTTGCAGCCGGATTTTCGCCATCGGACGCGGTAGTGGCGGTAACCCGTGGTGCATTGGACCGGCTCAATCGTGACGAGCTGCAAGGCGTGATCGCGCACGAGTTCAGCCATATCCTCAATGGTGATATGCGCCTGAATATTCGCCTGATCGGTGTGTTGTTCGGCATTTTGATGATTGGCGTGATCGGGCGCAAAGTATTGGAGTACGGCCGTTTTGGTGGTGGTCGCGATCGTGGTGGCGGTGCGATTTGGGTGGTGGCCTTGGTGGCCTTGGTGATTGGCTATATCGGGCTGTTTTTTGGCCGCATGATCAAAGCCGGAGTCAGCCGCTCGCGTGAGCGTTTGGCCGATGCCAGCGCAGTGCAATTCACACGGCAGACCGTCGGCCTTGCCGGGGCATTGAAAAAAATTGCCGGGCTGGAGGAAGGCTCGCGCATGCAAGATCGCGGCAATACCGAAGAAGTCAGCCATATGTTGTTCGGCGATGGGCTGGGGTTCTCAGGCTTGTTCGCCACCCACCCGCCGCTGATGGAGCGCATCCAAGCACTGGAGCCGGGGTTTCGTGATGCACAGTTGGCGCGGTTGCAGGCCGACTGGCGAGTATCGCCACCGGATGGCATGCAAGAGGATATGGCGCTGGGTTTGACCACGACCGAGACAACGCGCTTGCCGCATGCCAGCAGTGAAATTCGTGTGCTGCCCACGCAAGTGTCGGCGCAGGTGGCGATGCCGGCAGCGGATGACTACCAACGCGCGGATGCCATCGCAACCGCACTCCCGGATGCCTTGCGCGACTTGGCGCGTGGCCGCGACAGTGTGATGCCGTTGTTGCTGGCCATGCTACTGGTGGACGATGCGCACACCCAAGGCCTTCAGCGGCAAGCCGTCGTCAGCGCCTTAGGCAGCGAGGTTGCCGAGTACGCGCTGCGCATCCATCAACAACTCACGGCCGATTTGCACCCGGCACTGCGGCTACCGTTGGCATCGTTGGCGTTTCCGGTGTTGCGGCAGCGGCCACGGCCGGCACTGGATACGTTTTTGGCCTGTGTGCAGGCCGTGATTCACGCCGATGGGCACGTCGGCTTGTTTGAGTATTGCTTGGGTAAGTTGCTGGATGTGCATGTGCGTGAGGCACTCGATCCCTCACGTTATGCGCGCTTTGGCCGGCGCAAACCTGGCAATGTGCGTGATGAATTTGCAACCTTGCTGGCGGTGGTGGCGCAGGCGGGCAATGCCGATGCAAGCGCCGCCAAGCGCGCGTACTTGGCCGGCTTGCAACGCATTTTGCCGCGCGATCATCTGCCGTATGCACCACCTGCACAGGGCGTGTTGGCACTGGAACAGGTCTGGGCACCATTGGATGCGCTAGACCCACTGGCCAAACAAGTGATGGTGGAAGCCATCACCGAGGCCATCAGCAGCGATGGCCGGGTCAACGTGGCGGAAGCTGAGCTCCTGCGTACGATCTGCGCCGTGTTGCATTGCCCATTACCGGCAATGTTGGCGCAGGTTGGAGCCAACGCGGCAGTACCGACTGTCGAGTAAGTATTAGATGCGTCATCCCTAGGGCAGGAAAGTGAAATTCAGCGGGGGATGTCACAGCGAATGCCCAGAATAGTCACGTCAGCAACAAATGCTGCATCGCACCAAAAATGAGGTAGCCTGCAGGGATGACCCCTGCCCAATCCCCACTGCGCGAGCAGCTCGTCTTTGCCAAATCCGACACCTTGCTGCGTGACGATGTGCGCCGACTGGGCGCGATGGTCGGGCAGATGTTGGCCGAACAAGTGTCGCCGATGTTTTTGCAGCAGGTGGATGCCCTGCGCCGCAGTGCGATTGCACGGCGAGAGCAGGCCGCGCCGGTGGCCGAGTTGGCGGGGCAATTGGCGCAGGTGCCACTGGAGGATGCGGAAGGGCTGGTGCGCGCATTTTCGGCGTATTTCAGTGCCACCAATGTGGCCGAGCGCGTGCATCGCATTCGTCGTCGGCGCGACTACCAACGACAGGCCAGCGCGCCTCAGCCGGGTGGCTTGGAAGATGTGTTGCGCGATCTGCGCGATGCCGGTGTGGGCTTGCCGGAATTGCAGGACATGCTTGCGCGTACCTGCATCGAGCCGGTATTTACCGCGCATCCCACCGAAGCGGTGCGGCGCGCGCTCTTGCTGAAAGAAGCGACCGTGGTCGAACGCTTGGTGGCCGATATCGACCGCACCCGCACACCGCCGGAACGTGATGCCGATGATGCGCGAATTCGGCAATCACTCACCACGGCGTGGCAAACCAATGAAGCCCCGCCGCTGCGGCCCAGCGTGAGTGATGAAATCGAACATATTGGTTTTTATCTCACGCAATCGTTGTACCGCGTGTTGCCGGTATTTTTTGAATCGTTGAACGCGGCGGTCGAGGCGGCCTACGGGCAGCGTATCGAGCTGCCGCCACTGCTGCGGTTTGGCACGTGGGTAGGCGGCGATATGGATGGCAACCCCAATGTGGGCGCGGCCACCATCCACACCGCGTTGTCGTATCAGCGGGCGCAGGCGTTGGCGTGTTATCAATCAGACTTGCGCAAATTGGGCGACATCCTCACCCAGAGTCATGGCCACGCCGAGGTGGATGCAGCCATTGACGCCCGCGCCGCCGCCCATCGCGCATTGTTCCCCAACGGCGCGGTGCGCAGCCGCCCGCGCTTGGCCGATATGCCGTATCGACAGTTGTTATGGGCGATGCGTGCGCGCTTGCAGGCCACCGGTGAGGCAGCGGCGGGGGCCTACCCCGATGCGGCGGCGTTCATCGACGATCTGGAATTGATCGACACCAGCTTGGCCCGCCATCGTGGCGAGCATGCCGGGCGCTTTGCATTGCGACGCATCCTGTGGCGTGCGCGTAGTTTTGGTTTCCATTTGGCGGCCTTGGATTTGCGGCAGGACTCTGCGGTGCACGATGACGCGCTGGCCGCATTGCTGGGCGACCCCACATGGGCGGCGCGTGGGTTGTCACAACGGATCGAGCACTTGCATGCGTTGATTACCGGCCAAGCGGTGCCGCAGCCGGACGCAGCGGAATTGACCTTGGATGTGTTCCGCACGGTGTATGCGCTGCGTGCCAGTTTGGGCGCGCATGCGTTTGGGCCGTACATCATCAGCATGGCGCGCACGGCTGCCGATGCACTTTCGGTATTGGCGTTGGCACGGGTGGCGGGCTGCGTGGTGGATGCGGCGGTACCGCTGGATATCGCACCGCTGTTTGAAACCGTGGCCGATTTGGAAGCCGCGCCAGCGGTGATGCAGATGTTGTTCGCCGACCCGTTGTATCGCCAGCACCTCGCGACGCGCGGCGACCGCCAAATCGTGATGGTGGGCTATAGCGATAGTGCAAAAGATGGCGGCGTGCTGGCGTCGCGTTGGGCCTTGCAACGGGCGCAGGCCGATTTGCTGGAGGTGGCGCAACAAGCCAATGTGCAAGTCGTGTTTTTCCACGGCCGTGGCGGCTCGGTCAGCCGCGGCGGCGGCAAGACCGAGCGTGCCATCATCGCGGCACCGCGCGGCAGTGTGGGCGGGCGTTTGCGCATGACCGAACAAGGCGAAGTCATCCATCGCAAATACGGCATTCGCGCACTGGCGTTGCGCAATCTGGAGCAAATGACTGCGGCCACGCTACGCGCCAGTTTGCGTCCACGCGCAGCGGAGCCGCGCGAAGCAAGCTGGCGGCAACTGGCCGCAGATCTGGCGCAGGTCTCGCGCACGCATTACCGCGCGCTGGTGCATGAGCGCGAAGATTTCCCTGCCTATTTCCGCGCGGCCACCCCGGTGGATGTGATCGAGCGCTTGCATATCAGCTCGCGGCCATCGCGTCGGCGTGATGGTGGCATTGCCAACTTGCGCGCGATTCCGTGGGTGTTTGCGTGGTCGCAAAATCGCTCGGGGCTCACCGGGTGGTATGGCGTGGGCACGGCCTTGCAGCACGGCATCGACAGTTATGGGCTGGAAGCGATGCAGGCCATGGCGCGCGACTGGCCATTTTTTACGGCGATGCTGGGGGATGTCGAAATGTTGCTGGCCAAATCCGACATCGACATTTTCGAGTGCTACTCGCAACTGGCCGGCGCAGCACATGCCGCATTTTTTCCGCAGATTGCCGATGAATTTGCGCGTACCCGCGACGCGATCTTGGCGATCAAACAATGCGACACGTTATTGGCCGATGACTACCGCTTGCGCTTGTCGATTCGCTTGCGCAACCCGTATGTCGATCCGATCAGTCTGTTGCAAGTGGCGCTGCTGCGGCGTTGGCGTGATGGCGGCCGCGAAGACGAGGCGTTGTTGCGGGTGCTGGTGTCCACCGTCAACGGCATTTCGGCGGGGATTCAAAACACGGGGTAAGCACTGGCGTTTGCACGGCAAGCCCTGCACCTACAATAGGCGATGAATCCATCGAGGAGCACGCCATGAAATCACGCGCCGCCGTTGCGTTTGCCGCAGGTCAGCCACTGCAAATCGTCGAGATCGACGTCGCTCCGCCGCGTACCGGTGAAGTGTTGGTGAAGATCACCCACACCGGTGTCTGTCATACCGATGCATTCACGCTCAGTGGTGATGATCCCGAAGGTTTGTTCCCCTGCGTGCTGGGGCATGAAGGCGCGGGCGTCGTCGTTGAAGTGGGCGAGGGCGTGACCAGCGTTGCGCCGGGCGACCACGTGATTCCGCTATACACCGCCGAGTGCGGGCAGTGCTTGTTCTGTCAATCGGGCAAAACCAATTTGTGTACCTCGGTGCGCGCCACCCAAGGCAAGGGCGTGATGCCGGACGGGACGACGCGGTTTTCCTACAACGGTCAGCCGCTGTACCACTACATGGGGTGTTCCACCTTCAGCGAATACACGGTGGTGGCCGAGGTCTCGCTGGCCAAGATCAACCCGGAAGCCAACCACGAACAAGTCTGCCTGCTGGGCTGCGGCGTCACCACCGGGCTGGGCGCGGTGAAGAACACCGCCAAGGTGGCCGAAGGCGATAGTGTGGCGGTGTTTGGCCTTGGCGGCATTGGTCTGGCGGTGATCCAAGGCGCGCAGTTGGCGAAGGCGGGCCGCATCATTGCCGTGGACACCAATCCGTCGAAGTTCGCCATGGCCCGCGACATGGGTGCCACCGATTGCGTGAACCCGAAAGAGTTCGACAAACCCATTCAACAAGTCATTGTGGAGATGACCGGCTGGGGCGTGGACCACAGCTTCGAGTGCATCGGCAACGTCCATGTGATGCGTGCGGCGCTGGAATGCGCGCATCGCGGTTGGGGGCAAAGCGTGATCATTGGTGTCGCCGGTGCGGGCCAGGAAATTTCCACCCGCCCATTCCAGCTGGTGACCGGGCGTAAATGGCTGGGCACCGCGTTTGGTGGGGTGAAGGGGCGTTCGCAGCTGCCGGGCATGGTGGAAGACGCGATGCGTGGCGAGATCCGCTTGGCACCGTTCGTCACCCATACGATGGGGCTGGATGCGATCAACGAAGCCTTCGATTTGATGCATGAGGGCAAATCGATTCGCAGCGTGGTGCACTATTGAATTCAAGCCCCTCTCCCTCCGGGAGAGGGGTTGGGGTGAGGGTTGGCCAAGGCGAGATATTCCGACTGCGCCGTACCCTCATCCGCCCTACGGGCACCTTCTCCCGGAGGGAGAAGGAAAACCATTGGAGATTCCCGTGACGCTGGAACGCCTCGAACACCGCGCCTGCTTTGACGGTTGGCAGGACGTGTATCAACACGCATCGTCAACTCTCAGCTGCACGATGCGCTTTGCGATTTATTTGCCGCCGCAGGTCGCGCACGGCCCGGTGCCGGTGTTGTACTGGCTCTCTGGGCTGACCTGCACCGAGCAGAACTTCATCACCAAGGCCGGCGCGCAGCGGTATGCGGCCGAACACGGTATCGCGATTGTTTGCCCGGACACCAGCCCGCGTGGCGAGGACGTGGCCGATGCCGAAGGTTATGACCTTGGCAAGGGTGCTGGGTTTTATGTCAACGCAACGCAAGCACCGTGGGCAGCGCACTACCAGATGCACGACTACGTGGTGGACGAGCTGCCGGCGTTGATCGAAGCGCATTTCCCGGTGACGGAAGCACGCGCCATCAGCGGGCATTCGATGGGCGGGCATGGTGCGTTGGTGTGCGCGTTGCGCAATCCCGGCCGCTATCGCAGCGTGTCGGCGTTTTCGCCCATCGTGGCTCCGATGCAGGTGCCGTGGGGGCAACAGGCATTTGCCGCGTATCTGGGTGATGATGTTGCGACGTGGGCGCAGTACGACGCCTGCGAATTGATCAAAGTGGCGATGGAAACACTACCATTGCTGGTTGATCAAGGTGCGGCCGATGAATTTCTTGCCACGCAATTGCGCCCGGACGTGTTGCGTGCGGCCTGTGATGCCGCCGGCCACCCGTTGACCCTGCGCATGCACCCCGGCTTTGATCACAGCTACTACTTCATCGCCAGTTTCATCGGCGAGCACATCGGCCATCACGCGGGCAATTTGAAATCGGTATAGGCAAAGCGTCCATCGCGCAGCACGCTGTCGCCGCATTCGATAGCGATGGGGTGATTGAACATCGGGCCTGCAAACACGCAGGTGTGAAATTCGCCGTTCTCGCCGCAGGGGTCGATGTGTTGGGGCAGGTCACGCAGTAAGGATGTATCGAAGGCACGGCCAGCAAAGCTTGCGTCCAGTTGGGTGGTATCCACACAACACAGCTGCGCGTGCAGGCCGCCTTGCTGCATGGTGTGAGCCAGTGCGGCGGTGTCGCTGCCGAATAACGGGAACAGCGGCGTGAACCCCAACGATGCGCATAGAGCTTGGCGCCATGCGCGGATGTCTTCGAGGAACAGATCACCGTAGGCGATATGCGCCAGTCCCGGCCAGCGTTCGCGGGCGGCGTTCAACCCCTGCGCAACGCTGGCAACGTAGGTCGCGTTGTCGGCGGCCTGCGGAATCCACGTTTCAATCACGGGCAGGCCGGCGGCGCGCGCTTGTGCATGCAGGACATCGCGGCGAATGCCTTGCATCGAAATACGATCAAAGCCCTCGGTCAGCGTGGTCAGCAAGCCCACCACGTCCACGTCGCCGCGCTGGCGTAGGGTATGCAGTGCCCAAGCGGCATCCTTGCCGCCGCTCCAGGACAGCAGAACGGGGATCATGCGCGAACAGGGTTGGGCTTAGGCCGAAGCGACGTCGCGCAGCTGCCAGCCGTGACCGGCCAACAACGCCATGCGTTGTCGCAGCAGCGCCGAAGGCAGGCGTGTGATTACTTCCAGATCGACGTGCAAATCATTTTGCTGGCCGGTGACGCGGGCTTCCGGATCGGTAGCGCCCAAGGCGGGGTCCACATCGTCGGGGTCTTGTTGCTTTGTACGCCAGCGTTCAAACAGGGTGCCATCGCGCAAGGCCTGTTGCAGTTCTTCGGCAAAACCTTCGGCAGCGTGTGAACGGAAACCGAGGTCGGCATCATCGCCACGAGCGTTGGCGGGATCAGGCAGGCGAATGTAATAGCGCGTGGGCATAGGCAATCCGATTGCAGTCAAAAGAGGTGACAGGCTAGCACCCCGCACAGTGTTATTCGAACTTGCGTTGCTCGGCGGCAAATGCCAACACGATTGCGCCCTTGCCCACATTGACCAAGCCCGACAGGCCCATGAAGCTTTCAAAGACTTCGACATTGTGCGCGGCACAGGTTTCGCGCAGGCGGTCGTAACCTGGCAGTTTGCGCATCTCGTTCAAGTCGCCGCCGTAGCTTAGGCACATGGTGGGGGTCAGCAGGCCCGCACGCACTTGCTTGCAGGCGAAATCGAACATTTTTTCGGTGGCGGCGGTGAATCCCTTGACCTTACCCACCGGGCCGGTTTCGCCCTTGTTGCAATGCAAGATGGGTTTGATGTCGAGTGCCGTGCCCAATGCCGCACTGAAAAAACTCACACTCTTGTCGCCGCGCTTTTTGATGCGGTTGCGCAGATAGTGCAAGTCCGGCGGCACCATATAGCCTTGGATATTGTTGGCCAAGCTTTCCAGGTGGGCACGAATTTTGGGTGGGGTTTCGCCGGCGGCGCGCATGCGGGTGGCCTCGATCACCAGCACCCCGACCGCGGCAAACACGTTTTGGCTGTCGATCACGCGCAGCGCAAACGGCGTGGTGTTGCCGGAAGCGGCGCGCACCGGCTTGTAGTCATTGAGGATGGTGTAGCTGGCCTGCACCGCATTGTCGTGGATGCCGCTGCGGGTGCGGGTGGTGGTGATGCAAAACACGTAGTCATAGTCGTGGACAAGTTTGCCCAAAAACAGATCGTGTACCTGTTGCACGGTGTAGGGTGTGGTGTCTGCCTCGAAGGCGCGGGCAGCAGTTTCGCCACTGAGAAAACTCATGGTGGCTTCTTCGTTGCGGGTATCGGCCAAAACTGCCTGCCCAATCTGGATGGTCACCGGCAAGATGACGATGTTTTCCCGGTCGATGACATCGTTAGGAAGATCGCAGGCCGAGTCCGTGATGATGCCGATGCGCATATGTCGTCCCCCTTCCATCCATACTGGTGGGAACGTACTCTAATTCCGTGCAAGTTGCACGGCGATCGTTGTTGCAGCGCCGCAAGTCGCGGGTGGTAGAGGTTGGCCTCCGCATCTGCCCGGGCATGCAATGGAAGATTGACAGGAACAAGTATGAAAAACAAACAAGAGATCGTGGATAACTGGTTGCCGCGCTATACCGGGGTACCACTGGCGGATTTTGGCCAACATATTTTGCTGACCAATTTTGGTGGCTATCTGGCGCATTTTTCGGAAATGACCGGCGCGCCCATCGTGGGTCTGGACAGGCCGATGCCCAGCGCCACGATGGACGGCATCACTCTGATCAATTTTGGGATGGGCAGCCCCAACGCGGCCACGGTGATGGATCTGTTGTCGGCAATCTGCCCCAAGGCCGTACTGTTTTTGGGTAAATGTGGTGGGTTGAAACGCAAAAACGAATTAGGTGATTTGGTGTTGCCGATCGCCGCGATTCGTGGCGAGGGCACCAGCGACGATTACCTGCCACCACAAGTGCCGGCGCTACCTGCGTTTGCGATGCAGCGGGTGATTTCCACCAGCATTCGTGACCTTGAACTGGACTACTGGACCGGCACCGTTTACACCACCAACCGCCGGGTGTGGGAACACGACGAGGCGTTCAAGGAAAAATTGCGCGAGATGCGCTGCATGGCCATTGATATGGAAACTGCCACTGTGTTTGCCGCCGGGTTTGCCAACCGCATCCCGTGTGGCGCATTGCTGCTGGTGTCCGATCAACCGATGATCCCGGAAGGGGTAAAGACCGAAGCCTCCGACGCCAAAGTGTCCGCTGACTTCGTGCGTAACCACATCAAAGTGGGCATCGAATCGCTCAAACTGATTCGCCGCAACGGCAAATCAGTGCGGCATCTGAGGTTTGACGAATGAACATCACGACTGCACATGCGCTGGTGGCATTCTGGCGCGATGCCGGCATAAGTCGGTGGTTTGGTGGTGGCACTGCCTTCGATGATGCGTGCCGCACGCACTGGCAGGTGGCGCACTTTGCGGCGGCGCGGCGCGAGTGCGAGCACTGGCAGAACACCGCCGAGGGTGCGTTGGCATTGTTGCTATTGCTGGACCAAATTCCGCGCAATATCTTTCGTGGCAGCGGCCATGCTTTTGCCACTGATTCGCTGGCTTTACTGCATGCCAATCATGCAATCGCTGCGGGCTTTGATGCGCAGGTGGACCCTGCGCTGCAGATGTTCTTTTACCTGCCGTTCGAACATTCCGAGGTGATCGCCGACCAAGACCGTGCGGTGGCATTGTTCACCACCCTGCGCGACGCCAATCTGCTGGCATATGCCACCGCCCATCGCGATGTCATTGTCCGCTTCGGACGTTTCCCGCATCGCAATGCCGCCCTCGGGCGCATCAATACGCCCGAGGAGCAAGCCTGGCTGGATGCCGGTGGTGGGTTTTGATCAGTAGCTGGGGATGGACGGGTCCAACGCTGCCCAAGCAGTGATGCCGCCGGTCACGTTGTACAGGTCCTTGAAGCCCAAGCTGCGGAACTGATCGGCGGCTTGCTGGCTACGGCCGCCGGCCTTGCACAAAAACGCCAGCGCGGTGTCCTTTGGCAGGGCTTCGATTGCGGCAGCGCCATCATCAAAATTGCGGCAGGCCACCGGTGCTTGTGCCAGTGCACGCTCATCGGCCGGGCGCACATCCACCAGCACCAAACTGCCGGCTTGCACGCGCGCGCTGGCCTCGGCAGGGGTGATGGCCTTCACTTTGGCGGGGGCGTTGGGGTTGTCGATGACCAACCCCTTGCCGCGTGCATCATCGGCCCAGTCGATGGTCAGGCCGCGTGCACGCTGGGCGCTGACCAGATCGAACTGCGCGCGAATTCCGGCCGCTTCGGTGGCGATAGCGGCGGTATCCACCGGCGCCAATTGCAAGCGTGCGTTGAAAGCTTTGTCCACTTCGATTTGCAAGGCGTAGCCTTCGCCGGCATTGGCCAGCGCCTGCTTCAGCATGTCGGCTGCGGCGTCAGTAATGGTGATCTGCGGCGGTGTGCGGTCCGGTGCGGCCACGCCCAATGCGGCGTGCAGCTCACCGCTGGCGGCCATCTGGGTGACGATGTCACAGCCACCCACCAGCTCGCCACCGATATACAGCTGCGGGATGGTCGGCCAGTCGCCGTACACTTTGATACCTTCGCGGATTTCCGCATCGGCCAACACATTGACGTGGGCATAGCTGGCGCCGGTGGCATCCAATGCGGCAGCGGTTTTGGCCGAAAACCCGCATTGCGGTGCATCCGGCGTGCCCTTCAAAAACAGCACGGCAGGGTTAGCGGACAGGATGGATTCGATGCGGGCGCGCAGGGCGGGGTCGAGGGACATGGGGGTAAATCCAAGCACGGAAAGGAGAACGGCAATTCTACGCCGTCCACTCTGGCGGCAGGCTGACCGGGGTCAAGCTGTCGATGCGGCAAGTGCGTGCATCGCCGCACGGCGCGGGTAGCGTCCTGTTAACGCCTGCTGCCATCGTCACGTCGATATGGGGTATCCGGAGCGAATCGCTTGGTCGAGAACGAAGCAACCGCCGCGCTGGTCGCAGCCGCGCGCCGTGGAGACGGCGGCGCGCTAGATCGCCTGTATCGCCGTTTCGCGCCGGTGGTACACGGCATTCTGCTGGGCTATGCGGCGCATGCCGATGCGGAAGACCTGGCCCAGCGCGTGTTCGAGACCGCGTTCCGCCGGTTGGCCGATCTCCGCGAGGACGCGGCCTTCCCCGGCTGGATCACCAGCATGGCGCGCCGTGCCGGTATGGACGAGCGGCGGCGATTCGCGCCGGCAACGGGCCTGGAGATCGAAGCGGTCGCCGTGCATGCCAGCCATGAGGATCGCGTGGATGCTGAGCGCGCGCTGTGCGCGATTCGCAGGCTGCCGGAGGCGTACCGCGAACCGCTGCTGCTGCGGCTGGTGGAAGGCTTGAGTGGTCCGGAAATCGCCGCGCTGACCGGGCTTACTCCCGGCAGCGTGCGGGTCAACCTGCATCGCGGCATGGCGCTGCTGCGGCAGGCGTTGGCGGAACCTGACCGGAGGCCGTTCGCATGAATTTCCACGACGATTATCTGTGGTCGAAGACGGGGCAGGGCGACGACGACATCCGTCGCCTGGAACGCCTGCTGTCGCCTTATGCGCATGCGGGCGAACGGGCCGATGCCGCGCGCGCGGCGACGCATTCGCGCATGCAGGCGATGCGGCGACCTCGTCGCCACCGCGTCGGATGGACGCTGGCGGCGATGCTGGCGATCTGCGCGCTATCGGTGACGCTGCTGTTGCAGCACCGTCTGGCCTGGCCGGAAGGCGGCGCGTGGAAGGTGGCCGCCGCGCAGGGCCGCGCGTGGATGGCGGGTGCACCGGTACAGGCCGGTGCGCAGCTGGCGCGGAATGGCGAGATCACTACCGGTGATGACGGCGCGGTGCGTCTGCGGATCGCGCGGATCGGCGATTTGCAGCTGGGCCCCGATTCACGGCTGCGGTTGGAGCAGACTGGCCCCGGCCAACACCGCGTGCGCCTGCTGCAGGGCCGGCTGTGGGCGCGGGTGTGGGCCCCACCGGGCTACTTTGGTGTGCGCTTGCCGCGCACCGAGGCGCTGGACATGGGCTGCGAATTCACCCTGGACAGCGATGCCGCCGGTGCGGGCAGACTGACCGTGCGCAGTGGCTGGGTGCTGGTCGGCAACGGTGGTGGCGAGGTGTTGGTACCGCAGAGGGCCACGGTGCGCCTGCGCGCGGATGGCGCGGCGGGAACGCCGTATGACCTCGGCGCACGCGCCGGTTTCGTGGCGGCGCTGGCGGAACTCGATGCGCAGCGCGCCACACCGTCGGCCGACGACGCGCGGCTCCATCGCCTGCTGGCGCAGTCGCGGCCGCAGGACGCCATCAGCCTGTTGTCGCTGCTGCAGCGGCATCCGTCGCTGGCGCGTGGGCCGCTGTACGACCGCCTGCGGACGATCCTTGTAGACGCGCCCGTGCCGTCGCGTGAGGCGGTGTTGCATGGCACAACAGGCGCGCTGGATCCGTGGTGGAACGCGCTGCCCTATCCACGTACCAAGCGCTGGTGGCTGCAGTGGCCGGATGCGCTGCCGGCGTCGTCTGATGCGGCATCCGCAGGTGCGCATGCTGCGGATCGCTGAGCGGCGTTAACGCTCGTCGCGGCGCGGGCGTCCCACCACGACACCCACGTGGAAACCGCAACGATGCTCGTACTTCCTCGCGCCTCCCTCACGCTCGCGCTTGTCCTGCTCGCCGCCTGCGACGCGCCGGCTAGCAACCATCACGCCAGAACAGCCATTAACCAGCCAGTGCCGGTGATCGGCAATCCCTGCGAAGGCTGCGAAGCCGTGTTCGACGGTATGCCGGCGGAACTTTCTTCGCACGTCCGGCTTGCACCCGTCGGCGAGCCCGGTGTGCCGATGCGTATCTCCGGGCGCGTGCTGGACGATTCCGGACGTGCCCGCGCCGGCGTGGTGGTTTACGCCTATCAGACCGATGCCAGCGGTGTTTATCCGCGTCCAACGCAGCAACTTGGCCGTGAAGCCATGCGCCATGGGCGGTTGCGCGGGTGGGTGCGCAGTGATGCGCAGGGGCGCTACACCATAGACACCATTCGTCCGGGCAGCTACCCCGGCGAGGAGGTGGCCGAGCATGTGCATATGCATGTGCTGGAACCCGGCTGTTTCACCTACTTCATCGATGATCTGATGTTCTTGGACGATCCAAAATTGTCTGCCGAGGAACGCCGCCATGCACGCGGAACGGGAGGCAGTGGCTTGCTGCGGCCAAGGTTGATCAATGGTGTTTGGCAGGTTGAACGTACTGTCGTGCTTGGCTTGGGTGTGCCCGGGCATAGTGCTTGTGCGTTGCCATGAATCGCCTGCGCTATCCCCTGTGTATTCGCTGCCTACATTGGATGATGGCGGTGGGTGTAGTGGTGCAGCTTGCCTTGGGATGGGGGGCGGAGGCGCTTGCGGGCGAGGCGGGGATGCGCTTGCTGCGCCTGCACTTTCAGTGGGGCATGGTGTTGTTGGTGATGCTGCTGCTGCGGCTCGCATGTCGCTGCTCGCAGCGTATGCCTTCTGCTGCTGCGGAAGTGCCGCGCTGGCAGCGTCGCGTGGCACGTGCGGTGCATGCGACGCTGTATCTGCTGCTATTGCTGTTGCCGGCCAGTGGCTATGTGATCTGGATCTGGATGGCGCAGCCGCTGGTGGTGCTGGGTGTGGTGGCAGTGCCGCGATGGTTTGTGCCACCCGCCGAGGATGAGACGTGGCGGGCGGTTGCTTGGTATGTGCATGTCGGCAGTGTGTGGGCCGTGGCTATTCTGGTTGTGCTGCATATGACCGCTGCGCTCTGGCACCAGTGCGTACTGCGCGATCGTTGGATCAGCCGACGAATGCTGTAGTGCTTCTTGTCAGTAGGCGCAGGGCGACCGGCCCTGCACGATTTTGCCGCCTTGCACCACCAGCACCCGGTCGGCGCTGGCGATGGTCTCGGGCCGATGCGCCACGATCACCTTGGTCACCGCCAGCTGCTTCACCGCCGCGTTGACCAGCTGCTCATTGGCTACGTCCAGATGGCTGGTGGCCTCGTCCAGGTACAGCAACTTAGGCTCACGATAAAGCGCACGCGCCAGGATCACCCGCTGCTTCTGCCCGCCGGACAGCGAGCTGCCCATGTCGCCGATCAGGCTGTGATAGCCCATCGGCATCGCCATGATTTCATCGTGGATCGCCGCCATCCGCGCCGCGGCTTCCACCTTGGCCTGCTCCACCTGCGGGTCGAAGAAACTGATGTTGTCGGCCAAGCTGCCGCCAAACAATTGGTCGTCCTGCATCACCGCGCCCACCGCCTTGCGGATATTGGCCGGGCCCACCTTGTGCAAGTCCTGCCCGCCGATGCAGATGCTGCCGGAACTGGGCTTCAGTAAGCCCAGCAGCAGCTTGACCAAGGTGGTCTTGCCGCAGCCGGACGCCCCCACGATGGCCACCGTCTCACCGGCTTCGATGCGGAAGCTCAAGTCTTGCAACACCCACGGCTCGCCATCGGCATAGCGGAAGCACAGCCCGTCCACCTCGATCGTCGCCTGCACCGGTGCCGGCAACTCCGGCCGCGGCTCCGCATCCTCCGGCGGCGTCAGCACGATATCGGCCAGGCGCTCGCCGTGCAGGCGTAGCATGCGGAACTCGATGGCCTTGTCGACCAGCCCCGCCATCCGCTGTGCGAACTGATCCTTGTAGGCAAGGAACGCGATCAGCATGCCCACCGAGAACACGCTCTGCAGCGCCAGTAGCGCGCCGATCCAGATCACGGCGATGCGTTCCGCCCCAAACACCAGCTGGCTGGCGCTATTGAAACCCAGCCCCATCTGCGCGATGCGCACTTCCTGGTTGACGGTGTCCACCATCAGGTTGTCATAGGTGGCACGGCGCAGGCTTTCCGCGCCCGCCACCTTGACGCTCTGCATCCCGCGCAGCGATTCCAGTAGGTGCGTTTGCTGCTTGGCACCCGCCACCAACTGCCGCTCGGTGCCGTCGCGTAGCGGCCGGTAGGCCACCAAGCGGATGCCGGCATACAGCACCACCGCCAGCAGGGTCACCAGCGCCAGCTTCCAGCTGTAGAACAGCATCAGGCCGAAGGTCACCACCGCCATCAACCCGTCGATCAAAGCTTCAACAAAGCTCGTCGTCAGGGTGCGCTGGATCGCCTGCACCGAGGCCATGCGCGAGGTGACATCGCCCAGATGGCGCTTTTCGAAGAAATCCAGCGGCAACCGCAGCGCATGCGCGAACACATTGCCCATCCACTGCAGGCCCAGCTTCGAAGACAGATACACCACCGCCCAACCGCGCAGCAGGCCGATGCCGATCTGCAGCAGCAGTGCCAGCCCAAAGCCCAGCCCCAACACCGTCAGCAGGTCCTTGTCGGCGGACACCAGTACCTGATCCACCACCCACTGCATGAAGAACGGGGCCAGCACCACAAACACCTGCAAGGCCACCGACAGCAGCAGGATCTGCGCCAGCGCCCGCCACAGGCCGGTGACACGCCCGGTCAACTGGCGCACCGACACCGAAGGCACAGCCTTGCGCGGTTTGAACGCGTGGCTGGGCGTCAGCTCCAGCGCCACCCCGGTGAAGTGGTCGGAGGCCTCGGGCAGCGAGAGTCTGCGCTCGCCCATCGCCGGGTCCAGCACCGTCACCTTCGACCGCCCCACCTTTGCCAGCACCACAAAGTGGTTGAAATCCCAGTGCAGGACGCAGGGCAGCTTGAGCTTGCCCAAATCCTCCATGTCCAGCCGCAGCGGGCGGGTGGAAAACCCCAACTGCTGGGCCACATGGATCAATTGATTGAGTTTGGCCCCCTTGAGCGACAGCGGGAATCGCTGGCGCAGCTCGGCCAGTGATAGTGAAAGTCCATGTGCAGCGGCCACCATCGCCAACGAAGCAAGACCACACTCGGCGGCTTCGGATTGGAGGCTGGGCTTCATTCGTTCTCCAGATTCCGCACACATCCAGCCATCTGCGTCCTAGCCATCTCACGGGCCCGCGCTGGTGTACGGCGCCATAATTCCCAGCTGCTTGCGTGCAACAGGAATTTCTTGATCGTACGTCAGGCAAAAATTCTTGACTTGAATCCCGTAGCTCTCGATGACTTCGCGAGTCGGAATCCACAACCCAGAGGATATTGTTTCCGAGTAGTCGCCTGTCAGCTCGTCGAAAGTAAATGTGGATTCCGGAGCTACATGTTCGCGTCGCACTATTTCCACGGAGTCAGGCAGTAATTTCTTATCAATACCGATAGCGGCGTAATACGAGGCTTCCCGCACGGAAAAATCATTGGCCCACTTCGCATAGCGCTCAATCAATTTCGGATTTTTCTTCTCCGCACGCATTGTTGCAAGTGCCTCTGAAAAGTCTCCAGACGGAGATCCATGCCAAATCACCAGCGCCCCGCAAGGGACAGTCGGCGCGGGTGACGCCAACAATAGATAATTTGCACAGGCAGAGAGACAGTATCCATCGACGGTGATTGTCGGCTGATGTTTACGCATGTCTTCCGCAATCATGAGCGCTGGAAGCGGCGAGCCGCCTGCGCTTTGCAAGACCACTTTCGAATAACCCCCCTTTGCCGCATCCTGATAGGCCTGATATGCATCGCGACCAATATCACCAGACAGTTTGATTGTCTGTGCGTCCACACGCACCCATTGCGCTCTGGCGCCTGCACTAAGCAGTAAGCACAGCGCAATCAGCCATTTCATTTGATAGATAGTCATCTCTACATTCCCCAAAAAAGCAAAGGGCGAATCAATCGCCCTTTGCTTCATTGATCACTTCGAGCCAGTGCCGATATGAATATGGCACTCTTTTGTCGTGGTGGTGGTGGTTGAACCATCTTTATTGGTGGTCGTAGTCGTGGTCGTGGAACAACCGGCATCCGCACTGACGCCACCAACGACAACCTGCATTTCATTTGCAGTCAACTCGCGCATTTTTACATCTCCATTCAAATAACGCAGCCCCCCTGCGTCGTGGGGCCGGGGTGCACCCGGCAATTCTTTGCTCCGGGAGGTCAACCGCTGACCTTCCCCTTGAGCGAATACAACGGCTCAAACACCCATTCGATCAGGCTGCGACGCTCGCCCAACACATCCGCTTCCAGCAGCATCCCGGGCTTGAGTTGCTCCGGCTTTCCGTAAGCGGTGATCGCTTGCTTGGCCAGTGCAACCGTCACCCGGTAGAACGGCTCGCTACTTTGCGCATCGCCGATCAACGCACCCAGTTCGCCGGAGCTCAATGCGCTGCGGCTGATCTGCGTCACTTTTCCTTGCTGATGGCCGAATTTCTGGTAGGGATAGGCTTGGTAGCGCAGCAACACGTTGTCGCCGGGTTCGATAAAGCCGATGGCGCGACTGGGGACCAACAATTGCGCTTCCAGCTTGCCGTCGCCGGGTAGCAGGTTGAGCAGGGATTCCCCGGCCTGCACCGATTGCCCTTGTTTCACCAACTGAGTGGCCACTACCCCCGCAACCGGTGCGCTGACGACCAATGCACTTTGCGCCTGCACTTGCACGCGCTCACTCTCGAGCTGTGCAAGGTCGCGCTGCCCATTGGCCTGCATGGCCTGTTGCTGTCCCGGCAGCTCATGCAAGGTTTGCTGCAATTGGGCGATCCCACGACGGGCGGAGATGGCTTGCCGCTGCAGGGTTTGCACCTGTCCTGCGTAATCCAGCGCAGCAGACTGCTGCTGTTTGATTTGCAGCTGGCTGACATAGTGCTTGTCCTCCAGTGACTGCAGTCTATCCAAGGTTTCATTGGCGATGCGTGCTTGCTGCTGACGAGTGGCGACTTCTGCCGCGATCTGCGCCAGCTCGCGACGGGCGGTGCGCAGTTGTGCACGTAAACCTTCGTCCTGTGCTTGCAGCTGCGCTTGCTGCGCCGACTGCAAAGCGAGCAAACCATCGTGTCGTTGCTGGATGTGCGTCATCAGTGCCGCTTGGGTATCGCCATCGGCGGGCGTGGCCCGTGGCACCGTGACCACCACCAATGGTTGGCCTGCGTGCAGACGCTGGCCTTCGACCACATTCAATCGCGTCACTACACCAGTCGCTGGTGCCACCACCGTGGCCATGCCGCGCTGCGGTACCAGTTGGCCAATCACCGTCGAGCGGCGGGTATAGCTACCCCACACAAGGAACAATCCAACCGCTAATGCCGCGACCGTTGCAAACGCGGTTAACAGCCATAACGACAGCGGTTGCGCCAGCGAGATGCCACCCAACCAGCCGCCACGTTTGACGTCCAATGCTTCCTTGCGGAACAGCGATTGCATTTGATACCCCTTCCTTGTATCAGCCGCCCCGAGAATGCGACCCGAATCCGGCATGAAACCATGACAGGGCTTCAGAGCATTGCGGCGCGGCGCACATTACCCCCCCCCCAGAGAT
>Ga0208825_1000836_pt1 | contig 26659 bp, 19 predicted proteins | sample AD_UKC113_MetaG_FD_184450 | JGI IMG/M metagenome (GOLD analysis project Ga0208825, IMG submission 184450) | Active sludge microbial communities of municipal wastewater-treating anaerobic digesters from Hong Kong - AD_UKC113_MetaG (SPAdes)... | ecosystem: Engineered > Bioreactor > Anaerobic >...
TTTACAGTGTTTGGAATTTACTATAAAGATACTGATAATCAGCTACTTAACCTTCTTTTTTATGTTAAACTTTGTTATATAAAACATTGAATATTAATTAGTTAATTGAATATTTACCGAACTATTGTTTATGTGAACATAATTTTTATTTGTTTGTGTGCAAATTAAAAAAATAATCCTGTATATTTGCCATTAAACACAAACAATAGAATAGAGACGATAAGTAAAAAATGATGTCTTCAGATCTGACTTTTATAACCAATGAAGAAAACTGTACGCTTTGTGATCGATTTAATCAGTTGATAAAAGATTCCCGATATTTTGACGTTTTGGTGGGTTACTTTTACACAAGCGGTTTTCATGCTCTTTATCCTGCCCTTGAAACTACCGAAAAAATACGAATCTTGATTGGAATAGGAACCGGGAAGGATATCGTGGATTTGATTGGGCATTCGAAAGAAAACGAGGAAATGGAATGGCAGTTTTCCCACACCGAAGTTAAAGAGTGTTTCGAAAGAGAGGTTACGGCCGAAATGGAAGATTCTGAGGACAACCTACGGGTAGAAGAAGGCATTGAACGATTTATAAGTTGGCTGAAAAGCGGCAAACTCGAAATCCGTGCTTATCCTTCGCGTAACATTCATGCCAAACTCTATATTATGACGTTTAAAGAAGGCGATCGCGATTTTGGACGGGTGATAACCGGATCAAGCAATTTCACGCAAAGCGGACTTTCGGATAATTTGGAATTGAATGTCGAACTCAAAAACCGAAGCGATTATGAATTTGCCGCAGCAAAATTTGAATCGTTGTGGATAAATTCTGTAGATGTCGGCGAAAAATACATTAATTCTGTCGAAACCCATACCTGGCTTAATCCGAATATCACACCTTATCAGCTTTACCTCAAGTTTTTGTACGAATATTTCAAAGACGAATTGAGTTTGACCGATGAAGTATTCGTCAACTACTTGCCTCAGGGCTTCAAAAAATACGATTATCAACAACAGGCGGTTCTCAATGCCAAAAAAATTGTTGAAGAATACGGCGGTGTTTTTATCTCAGATGTAGTTGGATTGGGAAAAACCTATATCGCGACTATGTTGGCCGGACAGCTCGACGGCCGAACACTGGTTATTGCTCCTCCTGCTTTGTTGGATAGGAGCAATCCCGGTTCCTGGCCCAATGTGTTTTCCGATTTCCATATTCCTGCAGATTTCGAATCTGTAGGAAAATTGGAATTGTTGTTGAAACGTGGAGTAGAAAAATACGCCAATGTCATTATTGACGAAGCTCACAGGTTTAGAACCGAAGCCACTATCGGATTCGACCAGTTAGCTCAGATTTGTCGCGGAAAACGTGTTATTCTTATCAGCGCAACTCCTTACAACAATTCGCCGATGGATATATTGAGCCAAATAAAGCTTTTTCAAAATCCGCGCATGAGTACCATCCCCAACCTCCCCAATTTGGAAGGATTTTTCAAAGAACGCGAAAATTGGTTGAAAAAAATCAACAAGCAACAGAATTACGATGAATACTTGCGGATGACAAAAGAGAATGCCCGGGAAATACGCGATAGGGTATTGAAATACTTAATGGTACGCCGAACACGAACCGAAATCGAAAAATATTTCCCCGCCGATGTAGAAAAACAAAAATTGAAATTTCCCGAAATACAAAATCCGACCCCTTTGTATTATGAACTGAACAATGAAGAAGATGCTGTGTTTAACGAAAGCATTCGCCTCATTACGCAACAATCAAAATATGTTCGTTACACACCTCTTTTGTATTATAAGGATGAAATCTCTCAGATAGAACGATTGTCTCAGAAAAATTTGGCCAGCCTGATGAAAGTGTTGTTGGTTAAAAGGCTCGAAAGCAGCTTTCATGCTTTTCGTTGCACGATCGACCGTTTCATTCATTCATATGAGATGTTTATCAAAACATTTGACGAAGGAAGTGTTTATGTGAGTAAAAAATATGCACAAAAGATATTCGATTTGTTGGAAGAAGGCGATGATGAAGCGGTTCAGTTGTTGATAGATGAAAATAAAGCAGAAAAATACGATAGTTCGGATTTTAACGATCAGTTCAGAGACGATTTGCAAAACGATCTCGATATTTTAAAAAAAATACAGCAACTTTGGCAAAACGTGAAACGAGACCCCAAACTCGAAAAATTGCAGCACGAACTGTTAAACAATGCCATTTTGAAAGACAAAAAAATCATTCTTTTTACCGAATCGAAAGAGACGGCGGAATATCTGACATCAAACATCAAAGATAAGGTGATTTGTTATCATGGGAATTCCGGTGAAAATATCCGCGATATCATCATCGAAAACTTCGATGCAAGAGCTAAGAATCCCAAAAACGATTACCGCATATTAATTGCCACCGAAGTGCTTTCTGAAGGAGTGAACCTGCACCGTTCAAACGTTGTTATCAACTACGATATTCCATGGAATCCAACCCGCATGATGCAGCGAGTTGGGCGTATCAATCGCGTGGATACCCCTTTCGATACAATATACACGTTCAATTTTTTCCCAACCGTTCAATCGGAAGATCAAATTAAATTGAGAAAGACGGCAGAAGCCAAAATCAATGCCTTTCTGACTCTGCTGGGAGGCGATGCGGCTTTGCTCACCGAAGGCGAACCGGTAACTTCGCACGAACTTTTCAATAGGCTGATTTCGAAAGAAACGCTGACAGGTGAAGGAGACATGGGCGAAAGTGAATTAAAATACCTGAATATCATAAAAAATATACGGGATCAGGAACCCGATCTTTTCGAAAAAATTAAACGACTTCCCAAGAAAGCACGGTCATCGAAAAACAACACATCACAATCCCAGCCCGATGAGAGCCTGTTAACATATTTTCGATGGGGAAAACTTCAGAAGTTTTTTCTTTCCGTGAAAGGAGAAGGAGCAAAAGAAATCGATTTTATTTCGGCCGCCGGATATTTTGACTGTAATGTCGATGAGCCGAAGAAACCATTAAAGAAAGACTTTTACAAATTGCTCGACCAAAATAAGAAGGCTTTTGAAGAAGCAACACTCATCGAAGAAAACACATCCGGGAATAGGAGAGGAAGAGATACAGGTAAACAAGTAGTGAAAATACTGAGAGCTGTTTTACAAAACGGGAAACAACTGACCGACGAACAGGAAGATTGGCTGAGTAAAATCATTTCGAGGTTCGAAGAAGGTGCCATTCCCAAAATTACGGCAAAAAAAACCCTTGAATCCCTGCAAGCATTAAATGTAGATATTCAAAATCCTTTAAAAGTACTTGCCGTACTTAAGCAAACCATTTCTCCGAAACTTCTTGAAAGCCATTATGCCGAATACACCAAAAAATACGCAGGAAAAAGAGAAGTTATCTTGTCTCTCTATTTAACAAAAAACAATCATGACTAACCAACAAGCCATAAATCTCATCAGAGATACATTTGAATCGTCCTTCGATAAGGGCAAATTTATTCGGTTTGTAAAAAATCTATTCAAGCATTATGATGATACGGACGCGGCATTGTTTACCTACTCCGGTAATCTTGTTTACGAACCTTTCAGACCCTATATTTCAACGTATAGCCGCATAGGAAAATATTGCGATGGTAAGCATTCCATCGATATTTTGATTGTCAAATTAAAAAAAACGACCTCGTTGGAGCGGGCACGGGCTATGCAACGTAATTTTGTTTCTTGGTATCTTAATGGCGGTCGAGGAGAACAAATGAAAGACGCTGCACTGGTCGCCTTTGTTTCACCCGATGATGAGGATTGGCGTTTTTCATTTGTGAAGATGGAATACACATTCGAGATAACCGAAGAAAAAGTTAAAGTGAAAGAAGATTTCACACCGGCGCGACGGTGGTCGTTCCTTGTCGGGAAAAACGAAAAAAGCCATACTGCTCAAAGCCGCTTTGTGAAGCTGCTTGTCGACGATTCGCACGAGCCGACACTTGAACAATTGGAAGAAGCTTTCAATATCGAAACGGTTACCAATGAATTTTTCTTCAAATACCGTGGACTTTTTATTCGCACCAAAAACGAACTGGATAAAATAGTTGAAGCGCATCCTCTCGTAAAAGCCGATTTTGAAGACAAAGGAATCGATACGGTAAATTTTGCAAAAAAACTGCTGGGACAGATCGTTTTTCTTTATTTTTTGCAGAAAAAAGGGTGGTTTGGTGTATCGCGTGACGAAGATTGGGGAAACGGTTCCAAACATTTTTTGCGCGAACTATTCGAAAAAAAATATTGCAATTACACCAATTTTTTCGACGAAATACTCGAACCGCTTTTCTACGAAGCATTGCGCACCGATCGTAGTTACGATGACGACTACTACAGCCGCTTCAACTGCAAGATTCCTTTCCTGAACGGAGGGCTTTTCGATCCCATCAACAATTACGACTGGGTACATACCGATATATCCTTTCCCAACGAACTTTTTTCGAACACTAATCCAACTAAAGAAGGCGATATTGGTGACGGAATTCTCGATATTTTCGACCGCTACAACTTTACGGTTTGCGAAGACGAACCGCTCGAAAAGGAAGTGGCCATCGATCCTGAACTGTTGGGGAAAACTTACGAAAAGTTCAATGCCATTCGTCCCGACAATTTCGACGAATACCTGAAAAGTATCGGTACGAAGGACGAAAACAAATTCAATAAAGCTTACGGTGTGTATTATACTCGACCCGAAATTGTACATTTCATGTGCCGCCAAAGCCTGACCGAATACTTATGGAACCAAACAACAAAAGCAAAACTGGATCAAATCATTTCAAAAAAAGATATCGGAGATTTGATTGAGTTGGGAGAACTCATTACCGAATATGAAGCCACGGCACTCATAAAAAAGGAAAACCTGGAAAACGGAAAACAAAAATCGACCGACTATACCATGCTGTTGTCCGAAGGCATTCGAAAACAGGCCGAAACCATAGATGGTTGGCTGGCCGATATTGCCGTATGCGATCCTGCCGTAGGTTCAGGCGCTTTCCCTGTCGGAATGATGTCCGAAATAGTACGTGCGCGCCACACCCTTTCCCTTTATATAAAGAATGGCGATAGAACTTCGTACACATTAAAACGCTCGTGTATCGAAAATTCGCTTTACGGTGTAGATATCGATGCGGGAGCCTGCGAAATAGCCAAGCTACGGCTTTGGCTTTCAATGGTGGTGGAAGAAGACGACATAAAGTCCATAAAACCCCTCCCCAACCTCGACTACAAGATTGTGTGCGGAGATTCGTTGATGAAAGTGGAAAAAGAATTATTCAATAATGAGTTATTTCATGAGCTCGAAGAACTGAAACCGATATACTTTGGCGAAACCAACTATACAAAAAAACAGGACTACAAAAGACAAATGGATGAACTCATCAGCCAAATTACCAGCGGAAATACCCAATTTGATTTTGAAGTCTATTTTTCGGAAGTTTTTCACCGCAAAAAAGGTTTTGACGTGGTTATCGGCAACCCGCCGTATATCCAGCTTCAAAAAACCTTTGACGACAAAAGAAAATATGCCGATCGCTATAAACAGTTGAATTACGAAACATTTGAGCGTACAGGCGATATCTATTGTCTGTTTTACGAAAAAGGGATAACGCTGTTGAACAATGGCGGTCATTTGGCTTTCATCACTTCCAACAAATGGATGCGGGCCACATACGGGAAACAACTCAGAAATTATTTTCTTAAAAATAATCCAAAAATACTTATCGATTTAGGTCCTGGAGTATTCGAAAAAGCAACAGTAGACACCAATATTCTCATTATTCAAAAAGAGGAAAACCAACACCTGCTGCAAGCTGTAACCATAACAGAAAACAAAAAAAATCATATCGATTTGGCAGCCATATTAAAACGCAACGGCATTGTACTTAATCGACTTACGGAGAACGCTTGGTTTGTTGGTGACGATGCCGAGCAGCAACTGAAAGAGAAAATCGAACGCATCGGTAAACCGCTGAAAAATTGGGATGTAAATATATATCGTGGCATATTAACCGGATTGAACGAAGCCTTTATCATCGACAGCGACAAACGGCAGGAAATATTGGACAACTGCCTCGACGAAGACGAACGACGCCGCACCGAAGCCATCATCAAACCTATCTTGCGCGGACGCGACATCAAACGATATTATTATGAGTGGGCAGGATTGTGGGTGATAAGTACATTTCCAGCTTTACATTTTAATATTGATGATTATCCAGCAATCAAAAAATATTTATTGGATCATTTTGATATAAGACAACTAGAACAATCTGGAAAGAAATACCCTGAATTAGGTTTCAATGCAAGAAAAAAGACAGGAAATAAATGGTTCGAAACTCAAGATCCAATTGCCTACTACCCCGAGTTTGAGAAAGAGAAGGTGGCCTTTAAAGCGGTTGGAAAAAACTTGGCTTTTTCGATTATTCCTTCAGGTGTAATGATAACTGCACCTGCCTCATTCATGTCATCAGCACACAATAAATATATTTTGGGATTTTTATGTTCAAATTTTACATTTTATTTCATTTTAAAAAATGCAGATAAAACAGGAGCTGGAGATGTGATGTTAAATGTTCAATCTTTTGAAAAAATACCCATTCCGACAATTTCAGCAACTAATCAACCAATTGTATTACAAATCGAATTGCTTGTGGATACAATTCTTGCTGAGAAAAAGGAAAATCCCAAGGCCAATACGATTGCTTGGGAGAACGAAATCGACCGCCTCGTGTATCAATTATATGAGCTGACAGATGAAGAGATTGAAATAATAGAGAAGAATAACACTTAAAAGAAAGTTGAAAAGGAAGAAACAATGAGAAAAAAATCTTGACTTTTTCAGAGTGTTTTTTTACGATGAATTAAATAATGGTTTTATTTGTAGGTTAGCTAGTGCAGTATTTCTATTTAAATTTCCTTATCAGTTGAAAACAACTTGTTGCGAAACCGGTTATTGCACATATGTTCAACATTAGTCCAGGCTAAATAAAAATTTGATAAAAATGAAAGATTATTTAGAGAGAAGTATTTTGTTGGCTTCTTTAGCTGTTTTCAGAGAATTGTACGACAGTGAAAAAGATATTTATGATATTATCTCAGAATTTTTGAAAGAAGTAATTGTTTCCAAAGCAAAGTATCAGTTTACAGTAACAGAAATAACGCAATTACTAAACGACGAATTTGATTTTTCAATACCGGAAGCAGTAATTAAAACTTCGTTAAAACGCTTGCCTTTTCTTTCTAAATCGTATGGAGAATATACTATTAAAGGAGAACTCAAAAATTTAAATACAAATAATATCTCAAACAAACTTTCTGAAATTCAGCAAAATAATAATTTAATATTACAAGATCTTTTTACGTATATTGAAGACGAAACGCATACTCAACTTACTGAACAAGAAAAAGGAAAAATTATAGGCTCATTTTGCTCATTCATTCTTGACGAGGCAATAAACCATGAATATTCTGAATATGTAAGCGCCTTTATCATTAAAAACAGATCGAATTCTGATTTTACAAAAATACTTACCATTATAAAAGAAGGAGTAGTGCTTTATTCCGGTCTTAAATACAATCCAAATCCTAGTGAATTAGGCTCTTGGAAAACCTATCTGACAATTTTTCTGGACACTGAAATTTTATTTCATTTAGCCGGATATAATGGCTTATTGTTTAAAGAACTTTTCAATGACTTCTATTCTCTGGTTAATGAGATTAATCAAAATTCACAAAAAAAGGATGGTAAGAAGCTGATACAACTAAAATATTTCACTGACGTTAAAAATGAAATTGAATTATTCTTTAAAAAGGCAGAAGATATTATAAACGGGAAAGACAAACCAGATCCCTCTGTCACTGCAATGACTACGATTCTTAATGGTTGTAAAACTGCAAGCGACATCATTGCAAAAAAAATTGAATTTTACAGTTTACTTAAAACCTATGGCATTGAAATAGATGATTCTGATTCCTATTATACAAGTAATAAACATAAACATAATCCCGAAGATCTCTCCACTATAGAAAATTTAGAATCATCAACCAATACCGAAAATATAGGCGATAATCTTAAGTTTCTTAACTATATTAATATTCGTAGAAAAGGGAAGTTCTCAAGGAATTTTGAGGATATTTCGTATATACTTTTGACAGGAAACAGCAAAACTTTGAGAATTGCAGCTAATGAAGAAATGTGCCCCAAAGGGAATATTCCTCTTGCTACTACATTAGATTTTTTAACCAATAACTTTTGGTTTAAGTTAGGTAAAGGATTTGGTAAAAATCATTATCCCAAAAATTTTGACATTATCACCAAAGCGCAAATATTGATATCTTCACAATTAAATGATTCGGTTGGGAAACAATATGATGAGCTAAAAGTCAAATATAATAAAGGTGAAATAAATGAGGAACAAGCAACATTAGTAATCGTAGAACTAAGAAATAAGGCAAAAAAACCAGAAGAAATTGGTGAAGCCGTAATATCAGATGCCCTTGTCTCCATTTCTGAAAATAGCATTGAAAGCATAATACAAGAACAGCAACTGTTTAAAAGTAAAGCGTTCGAACAAGAAGAAGAAAATAAAAGACTAAAGCAAAACCTGAGTGATAAAAATGCTGAAATCGAAAAAATGGAAAAAGAAAGTAGAGAAGAAAAAGAAGAGCTTGAAAAATATAGAGAAATAGAAAAAAGAAAGTTAGAACAAAAACAAAAAAGGATAAAGATTTCTCTAACAATATTTTTAGCTTTAATTTTTTTAAGTGTATGTATTCTTATTTTTCTTTATTTAAATAAAACAATTGGAATAATAATTGGCATCATTTCTTCAATATTCACCATTTTAAATTTTTTTGGATTCAACTATAAAACAATAAAAAGAAAAAATAAGTACTAAATAACAGTATAACCATACTGTTATGGCTGTATAGGAATTAAAATTCAGAAATTTATATAATATCGGCTGCGAGGCTTCCTTTTTCTTTGGAATTAGCTATATTGGTCAGCGAAATATAATCGTCATCATTAATTTTTGTCATGATTAAAAGAGCTTTGCGTTAATTGTGGCGAATTCGCCATTTTTAAAATGGTCAAATTCGACCACTTCCGTGAGGTTACGAAAATGATCAGCAATATTGTTTTTCAAGACAACTTGCCGGAAAGGCCAATAGGTTGCTGTTGCCATTTTGCTTTTTAATTCTTTCATGCTGCACCTCTTTCAAACGAAGACCGCTTGAATGGAAACGATTTTTTATTTAGACGAACATCCGGCTGATTTTTGGAGTTTAGCACGAAATAGACTTTTGTGTTTCAATACACTCGTAATCATGTTTGTTTATGTTGGATATCATTTTCTCGTAGAATTTACATATTTTTGTTTGGATAAAAACCGCTGTACAATGAAAAGAGCCTTCTTCGTATACATTTCCCTCGTTTGCCTGGCATTAGGGCCGGCAATGGCACAAAACAAAAAGTTGATTTACAAAATCAACATTATGGAAGATATTGGGAGTAATTCATGGATTTATCTTCAAAATGGATTACACGAAGCACAGCAGAAGGGTGCCGACTGTGTGCTATTGCACATCAATACGTACGGAGGAGGCGTAAAAGAGGCCGATTCGATGCGTACCGCAATTCTCAATTTTCCGCTTCCGGTGATTGCCTTCATCGATAATAATGCCGCATCGGCCGGAGCACTGATATCTATTGCGTGCGACAGTATTTATATGCGCCGGAGTGCCACGATAGGTGCTGCAACGGTAGTTTCGATGGATGGGGCCGCTGCTCCCGACAAATATCAATCGTATATGCGGGCGATGATTCGTGCAACTGCCGAAAGCCATCATGGAGACTCTATCGTAGAATCGGGTGATACGGTTTTTGTGTGGAAACGTGATCCGAAGCTGGCGGAAGCGATGGTGGACGAACGCGTGGTTATACTCGGTATGGTGGATTCGACTCAAGTGCTGACTCTTACTGCCTCTGAAGCTATTAAAGTGGGGTATTGCGAAGGTATTGCCGAAAATGTGGACGAGATCGCCACGCGATATTTGCATTACGAATCTTATGACATAGAGACTTACAATCCTACAACTTTCGACCGTGTGAAAGGCTTTTTGACGAATGCCTTTGTCCAGTCCATTCTCATTATGCTCATTGTGGGCGGCATTTTTTTCGAGCTGAATTCTCCCGGAGTTGGATTTCCGACAGCAATTGCGCTGACAGCTGCCATTTTGTATTTTACGCCTTTGTATCTTGGCGGCTATGCGCAGAGTTGGGAAATTTTGATTTTCGTAGCAGGCCTCATTTTGATAGTTTTCGAATTGTTCGTAATTCCCGGTTTCGGTATTGCCGGTATTTCCGGGATCGTTTTGATAATCTCGAGTTTGCTTTTAGCTTTGATTGGCAATATCCATTTCGATTTTGAAGGAGTTCCTGTTCCAAAATTCTATCGGGCATTGCTTACGGTTTTTGCCGGATTGGGTTTGGGATCTCTTGTGATTATCTATTTTTCGAGCCGAATCGGGAAACGCGGATTTTTGAAGAATGTTGCTTTGCAAGCCGATGAAGAAGGCTATATTTCGGTGTCAACTGAACCTCTTGCTTTGGTGGGAAAAACAGGAATCGCTGCTACTGTACTTCGTCCGTCGGGTCGCATTGAGGTTGACGATAAATACTACGATGCTGTTTCCCTGGGAGCATTTATAGAAAAGGGAGAGATGGTGAATATCGTAAAATACGAAAATTTGCAACTCTATGTTGCCAAGTTGTCATAGAACGAGCCACCTTTTATCAAAGAGAAAAGACCCCGAGAAACCTTATCTCAGGGTCTTTTAGAAAATGATCGATACTCCTTGTTTAGTTGTATAACGCGTATTCTTCTTCGGTATATGCTATTTTTTTAGCATAGAAGAAAATCGCAAAAGGGATTATCAACAACAAGATAGCCCAAACGATGTTGCTGATGGTGTTGCCTTTTTTCATGTTGTTCACATAAATGTATCCCAGAAAACCTTCGATGACAAGAAGGAGTCCGATGATAAGACTTGTGTTAGTACCCGTTCCCTGAAAATAGGGGATGGCCAAAACAAGAACGCCAACGAACATTACCAAAGCTCCAGAGTATTTTGCTAATTCTTTCATGTGTGTATATAATTATGATATTGTTGTTTCGCAACGCAAATAAACACAAAATTCGATAAACGATGAAATATTTTCGGATAAAAATAAGATTATTGCGAAAAAAAGAATGTCCGGCCCAAAAAAATGTCGATTAAGATGGTTTTTAATTGCAAATTTAGATAAATTTGTATGTATTAAGAATATTGGGATGAAAGTTGTTGTTCGAACCCTCGTTTTTATCTATCAATGGCTGGTCTTTGTACCGGTTTTGATTGTACTGACGCTTATTACGGCGCTCACCGTGATGATATTTTCCCCCATTTTCGGCAACAAGTTTTGGGGTTATTATCCCCCTAAGTGGTGGTCGAAACTGGTGTGTTGGTTTGCACTTTGTCGAATAAAATCGTTTGGACACGAAAATTTAAATCCGAAACAATCATACGTTTTTGTGGCTAATCACCAAGGAGCATTTGATATTTTTCTGGTTTACGGATTCTTGAATCAGAACATAAAATGGGTGCAAAAACAAAGCCTTCGTCGCATTCCTTTCGTGGGGAAGGCTTCCGAAATAGCCGGCCATGTATTTGTGGACAATTCGAGTCCGAAAGCTCGAGCCAGAACTATTCTCGAAGTAAAAAAGCAAATTGTTGACGGCGTTTCGGTCATGATGTTTCCCGAAGGATCGCGCACCAAAACAGGAAAACTCGGTCGTTTTCACAAGGGAGCATTTCAGATTGCCATCGACCTTAAGCTTCCCATCGTTCCTCTTACCATTAACGGATCCTACGATGTATTGAGTGTAAACTCATTGCTTATCCGTCCCGGAAAACTCGAACTCATCATTCATCAACCCATCTCTACACAAAATCTCACCGAAGAAGACATTCCATCGTTGATGGAGCAAACCGAAGAAATTATTGCTGCCGGATTGTGGCCTAAGTATAAATAATTGCGCGAGTGACAGGCGATTGGTGAAGTTGTTAAATTGTTGGGATTTGGCACCTATATAAAAAAGGAATGGTTGTCTCACGACAACCAATCTTCATTGTTAACCTTAAATCTAATACCATGAAAAACACGATGCAAATATATGCACATGTTTTGTAACTTCCAAAAAAATAAACGACAAAATGCTTTGATTTATGTTTTTTTAATAAAATATCTATGCAGGTGGTTCTCGTGTGGTCCAACTATATGCTTTATTCCTAGCGAGTTGGTGTTTATTGAAAGAAGCGATACGAATATTGATTATTCATGTATTCTGTTCGCGAAAAAATTGATCAATGGCCAGTTGAATCTTTGCCAACGTCTTGTAGCTTTTTGTTTGCCTCCGAATTGAAGCAGGAATCGCGGTTTTCCGGCTCTTTCCCGGTAAAATCCCGAATCCATGAAATCAACATATTCGAAACCTTCTTTTTCGGCAAGTTCGAGCGACGACCATATACTGAAAATTGATGGATACAGATGTTTATATCTTTTGGTATGCCCCCAGTAGTGCAAGCAATATGCGATCTTCTTCTCGAAGCCGAGGATAGCGCCTCCGATAATTTTATCCTTGTACATGCACAGCAAGATTTTTCCTTTGTTGTTTTGAACATAATAGCGGAAAAAATTTTCGAAATAAGCCAGTGGCGGAATTCGTTCTCTGATTTTCCAATCTCGTTTGATGGATCGATAGATTTCCGGCAATTGAGAGAGAGAGGTTGCCTCCATCGTCGACACGCCACGACGTTTGGCTTTATTCACCTGGTTTTTCCGAGTGGAAGAGAGCTGATCCCAGACTTTCCGTTTGCGTTGCAGCGAATTGCGTATGTTGATCCATTTAGCGGCATAAAAATGAAAATTCTTGAAAGTTTTGTATCCAAAAATAGGATCGCACAAATTTCGAAATTGAATATAATATACCTTATGCTTTACTTCTTTGAGTAGGCTCGAAACCAGCTTTTCAAAAATTTCATCTTTGGGGTAATTTTCGTCCAGAAAAGCCGGCAATTGGGATATATAGCATTGTTTGAACAAGGAGCCTCTGAGCCAGCCATGCAGACGCCTGATGAGTGCCACCATGCAGGCCACAGGCTTTTCGTTGACAAAAGCCACAATCATAAAAGGTTCGAAAGAGGGAATATCCCGATACAAATCGAAAGAAGATGCATAATGGAAAAATTTTTTATCTTCCAATGGCGGAAGATCTTCTTTTTTGTAATATGTCTGTAGAGTATATTCCACTTTTATCCCTTCCATTTTGAGGTTCGATGTGATAATATTTCGCAATTGATAATACAAATATACATTTTTTTTCGAAATCAGCCATCCTCTTTGGCTTTTATATCAACGACAAAACAGCGGATCGGTTTTTATTTAGTATCTTTGCGGTATTGAAAAACAAACAAAATCGATAGATACATGGCACGAAAAATTTTAGTAACGGGAGGAACCGGTTACATTGGCTCGCATACTGTGGTTGAGCTGCAACAAGCAGGATATGAAGTAGTAATAGTTGACAATCTCTCCAACTCTAATGCCGATGTGATAGAAGGGATTGTGCGAATCACGGGACAACGCCCGGTTTTCGAGAAACTTGATTGCACAGATATGCCGGCCATGCAGGCTTTGTTTGATCGACATCGCGGAATGGACGGGATAATTCATTTTGCCGCCAGTAAAGCTGTAGGCGAATCTGTGAAAAAACCCTTGAAATATTACCGCAACAATATTGTTTCGCTCATAAATCTGCTTGAGCTGATGCCCAAGTTTGACGTAAAAGGCATAGTTTTTTCCTCATCCTGCACGGTGTATGGCGAACCCGACAGCAATCCTATCGATGAGAGTGCCCCCATCAAACCTGCTACTTCACCTTATGGCAATACTAAACAAATCAATGAAGAAATCATTCAGGACTTTATACATTCCGGAGCACCCATCAAAAGTGTCATCCTCCGATATTTTAACCCCATAGGAGCACATCCTACGGCCGAAATTGGCGAGCTGCCGTTGGGCGTCCCGCAAAATCTGGTGCCGTTTATCACGCAGACGGGAATAGGTATCAGAGAGGAACTCAGCGTTTTCGGCAACGATTATAATACGCCCGATGGCACTTGTATCCGCGATTTCATAAACGTTGTGGATTTGGCAAAAGCACATGTGATTGCCATTGAGCGAATGCTCGAACATAAATCGGACGAAAATGTCGAAATTTTTAATTTGGGAACCGGACGTGGTTTATCTGTTTTGGAATTGATTCACGTATTCGAAAAAGTAACGGGTAAGCCCTTGAATTACAAAATTGTCGGCCGCCGTGAAGGTGATATCGAACAAATTTGGGCAAATCCTGAACGCGCCAACAAAATATTGGGCTGGAAAGCCGAAACAAATATTGAGGACACGATGGCTTCGGCATGGAAGTGGCAGCTGCGATTGCGAGAAAGAGGAATAATGTAGCGGTCGGGCATAAGAGGCGCAGCGTTTGGCATGAAGTTTATTTGTTGATCGGGCGACATGCGCCATGAAGCGTGTTGTAGATTTCTTCGAGGTTTTTTGTCGGCAAAAAGATGCGATCGGTGTCGAGTTTTAACAGAGAAAATGGCGGATGAAATTTCCATTCACTGATTTCGACATGGGCAATGCCGTGTCCGATCATATCGAGCTGTCTTGCAGCTTCGTAGGACAGATCGATTATTCTTTTTTTGCTGCGGGGACCGCGATCGGTAACTTTTACTAAAACGGTCTTGTTATTCAGTGTGTTTTTTACGAATAATAAAGTTCCGAAAGGGAGCGTCCTATGGGCGCATGTAAGGCTGTCTTTATGATAAGGGATTCCGCTTGATGTTTTTTTGCCTTGAAAACGGTGAGCATAATATGAAGCATTCCCTTTTTGCTGAGCATAAATGGGAACGAGTAAAATATTGATCAACAGTAAAATATAAAAGCAGATTCTTAATTTCATTCGCTTTTATTTTTAGACATAATAGTGCAAAATAACGAAGAATTAATTTTGTTGACAAGAACTTACCGATTTTTTTGATAATATAAAGTTTTATAAGATCCGTATCATGCTAAAAATGATAGAAATGGCAACTCGATGTGTTCCGAAAAAGAATAATAAAATTTAGTTCTTCTTTTGAAGCCTCATCAATAAATCTCTCGCCGTTTTGTAATGGCGTTGGCTAAAATTTTAATTTCTATGGGTTTAATTCCCCGCCGCTTGTGCCGAGGTAGTTCATTTTTTCTGATATTTGGTCCGAAATTTGCTGATTAACAAACAAACAATCTTTCCGTTGAGTTGTTAAAATTGTGATATCATAAAAAATACAAAGAAGGAGGAGGCTATGAAAAATTTAAAAGTAAAGGATGCTTTCTGGGTAGTTTTTAGCATCCTGCTAATGAATGTTTTCACAACGAATGCCCAGTACTTCGGGAGAACCAAACCTACCTATCAAAAGTTTAGATTTGATGTAGCACAGTCGCCACATTTTGAAGTTTATCATTATCTGAAAAATGATACGATGCTTACACATTTTATCGGATGGGCCGAAGAGTGGTATCAAATGCATCAGCTGATTTTTAAAGATACTTTTCAGACAAAAAATCCTATTCTGCTTTACACGAATCATGCCGATTTTCAACAAACCAATGCGGTGAGCAGCCTCATCGGTGAAGGAACGGGAGGGGTGACGGAAAGCCTAAAACAGCGCGTAATCATGCCGTTTGCTCCGACGTTGTACCAAACCGACCATACGCTGGGGCACGAGTTGGTACATGCTTTTCAATACAATAAATTGTTGAGATCCGATTCCACGAATTATTCTATCAACAATCTGCCTTTATGGATGGTAGAAGGGATGGCCGAATATTTATCTATAGGGAGCGTAGATCCCAACACATCGATGTGGATGAGAGACGCTCTGCTGAACAAAAGATTTCCATCCATTAAGGATTTAGCGAATGTCTCAGAATACTTTCCTTATCGATACGGACAAGCCTTATGGGCATTTATCGGGAAAACGTGGGGCGACACCATTATCATGCCGCTTTTTGAAAAAACCGCTCTATGGGGTTTGGATGTTGCCATCGATAGTGTATTTCATTTCAATACCCAAACCTTATCGGGAATGTGGAAAACGGCTACCGAAAACCATTATAAACAGTTCATGAAAGACTCTGTCTATACGCCTGTAGGAAACAAAATTATCTCCGAAAAAAATGGTAGTTCGACAAATGTATCTCCTTCTTTGAGTCCTGATGGAAAATACCTGGCTTTTTTTTCGGACAAGAGTGTCTTCACCTTAGATTTGTTTATCGCCGATGCCCGAACAGGAAAAATTATAAAAAAATTCTCGAGCTTAACACGCAATAGCGAAATAGACGATTTCAGTTTTATCGAATCGGGAGGAACATGGTCGCCGGACAGCAAAAAATTTGCCTTTGTCGTTTATAGCAAAGGACGAAACAAACTTGCCATTGTGGATATAGATAAAATGAAAACCGAGTTGGTAGAAATTAAAGAAGTGGCATCGTTTTCGAATCCCGAATGGTCGCCTGATGGAAGATATATGGTGTTTACCGGACTGAATGAGGGGATTGGAGATTTATATCTTTACGACTTTCAAACAAAAAAAACGCGGAAACTCACTCACGATTTGTTCTCAAATATCCACCCTTCCTGGTCGCCGGACGGAAAATATATCGTGTATTCCACAGAGGCTATATGTTCTGACCAATCGAAAAAATTCTGCTTTATTTTGACGTTGTTCGACATCGAAACCGGAGAAAGCAGAATGATAGATGTTTTTCCCAAAGCCGATAACCTAAATCCCCGATTTTCAAACGACGGGCGTTTTATCTATTTTTTGTCTGATGCCGATGGTTTTCGCAATCTGTATAAATATGATCTGCAAAACGAAAAAGTGTATCGCCTGACTGAATATCTGACAGGGATAAGCGGAATCACACTGTTTTCGCCGGCCATAAGTGTAGATAGGCAAAACGGGATGATTGCCTATACGCATTATTTCGATAAAAAGTATGAAATATATATCGCTTACGACCGTGATTTTTACCCCATTGAAGTAGATAAGTATTACGTAAATTTTGATGCAGGTACGCTTCCATTGTTGAACCGTACCACGGTGAATATAGTGGATTCCGTTTTATCGAGTCGTGTTCCCCAAATCGCACTTTCGGTTGATTCCATCAAAGAATTGCCTTATCGACCTAAATTAAAACTCGATTATATTTCAAATTCGGTCGGAGTGGGTATTACGACAGGACCAAGTTTCAATACGACCGACATGGCCGGTAGTGTTTTCATGCTTTTTAGCGATATGGTTGGTGATCATCAACTTTATACATCGTTGGCGCTCAATGGCGAAATTTACGATTTTGGCGGACAGCTTGCCTACGTCAATCAGAGCAATAAAATCAAGTGGGGGGCTTCAGTTTCACATATTCCCTATCGAAGCGGGAGTATGTTTTGGACGATAGATACCTTACAAATTGATAAGGAAAAATACGCGGTGGATAATCTCGTATTGGATTATGTAAGGATGTTCGAAGACAATGTCTCGGCATTCTTTTATTACCCTCTGTCGCAAACTCGCAGATTCGAAGCGGGAGTTTCGGCTTCGTGGTATTCGTATCGCTGGGATCGGTATCACAACTATTTTGATGCATGGGGTTATCCCCTTGGTGGAAAAAGAGAGAAATTGCCATCGCCTCCCGGAATCAGTTTTCAGACAGCCAACATCGCTTATGTCGAGGATGATTCCTATTTTGGAATGACGGCTCCGCTGATGGGACACAGAGCAAGATATCAGATCGAAAGATATTTCGGGAATATCAACCTGTATAATATTTTGTTCGATTACAGAAGATATTACTTCTCGAAACCGATCGGATTTGCTTTCAGATTGTATCACAATGGATTGTACGGAAAGAGTTCGCAAATCGGACTTGCCTCGCCCATGTATTTGGGCTATCCGTGGTTGGTAAGGGGTTATGAAGACATTTCGATTTATGGAAATACGGGCAATTCGATTGGATATAATTCGTTTAATGTATCAAATCTTTCCGGTTCGCGGATTGCTGTTGTTAATGCTGAATTGAGATTTCCTTTTTCGGGGCCGAAAGTGTTGGCTCCGATAAAATCGAATATTTTTCTAACCGATCTCAATTTGTTTTTCGACGGTGGTTTGGCTTGGAACAAGGGAGATAAGGTGAAATTGAAATGGCAAACATCTAATTTTAACGAACGGATACCGGTATTTAGTGCCGGTGCATCAGTAAGAATAAATTTATTCGGTTACCTCGTTATTGAGCCTTATTATGCTTTTCCGTTTCAAAACGGAGGGTTCAGCAACGGTATGTTTGGAATTAATTTTGTTCCGGGATGGTGATACGTATATTTCGACTCAAATAAGGAGGGTACGATCCCTCCTTATTTTTTTTGACAAAATATGCTGTTTACTCGAGCTCTCTTTAGACGTTTAAAGGGTCTCGATTATTTTGATCAGATTCTCAAATTAATTCGCTCCCAATGTCCGCCGGCTGGCGGATATGAGTCCAACGAGCCAAATAAAAAGAGGAAAGTTTCGCCTGACTTTCCTCAAAAATGTTGCGGAGAAAGGATTCGAACCCAATGTCCGCCGGCTGGCGGATATGAGTCCAACGAGCCAAATAAAAAGAGGAAAGTTTCGCCTGACTTTCCTCAAAAATGTTGTGGAGAAAGGATTCGAACCCAATGTCCGCCGGCTGGCGGATATGAGTCCAACGAGCTAAATAAAAAAGGAAAGTTCCGCTTGACTTTCCTCAAAAATGTTGCGGAGAAAGGATTCGAACCAATGACCTTTGGGTTATGAGCCCAACGAGCTACCACTGCTCCACTCCGCGATGTTGTATTATTTATGATTGGACTGCAAAGATAGTGATTAATTTCAATAAAGCAAAATATTTCGGAAAACTTTTTTTATATCCATTTGAAATAGTACATTTGAGGCAAATTTTCATTTGCATGTCCGACAGTGTCGTAATTATACCAACCTACAACGAGAAGGAAAACATCGAGAATATTATTCGTGCTGTTTTTAACTTGGAAAAGGATTTTCATATTCTGGTGATAGATGATGGTTCGCCTGACGGGACGGCGACAATCGTCCACAACCTTATCCGAAGCGAGTATGCCGATCGCCTTTTTATCGAGGAACGAAAAGGAAAATTAGGACTGGGCACGGCCTATATTCACGGTTTTAAATGGGCATTGGCACATTCCTATGAATATATTTTCGAAATGGATGCCGATTTTTCGCATAACCCGCAGGATTTGCCCCGATTGTATGAAGCGTGTGCGGTAGAGGGATTTGATGTTTCGATTGGGTCTCGGTATAGCACCGGAGTAAATGTTGTCAACTGGCCTATGGGTCGCGTGCTGATGTCATATTTCGCTTCGAAATATGTTCAGTTTATCACGGGAATGGATATTCATGACACAACGGCAGGTTTTGTTTGTTATCGGAGGAAAGTGCTTGAAACTATGGATTTGGATCGGATAAAATTTAAAGGTTATGCGTTCCAGATCGAAATGAAATATACAGCCTTAGTACTTGGATTCAAAATAAATGAGGTCTCCGTGATTTTTGTAAATCGTCAGTTGGGCACTTCGAAAATGAGTTCCCGCATATTTGGTGAAGCATTTTTTGGCGTCATTAATTTACGCTGGAGAAAATTGACGGGAAAAATAAAACCGAAATCAAAATTAAAAACATCTACAAGACCATGATTCTCATTCATAATGCAACTATCGTCAACGAAGGGCATTCTTACCGTGGATCGGTAGTGATAGAGGACGAAAACATTACGAAAATATTTATCGACAAGGTTCCCGAATATGTGTTTAATCGGAGCGATAAAGTCATTGAGGCCGATGACTTGTACCTCATTCCGGGAGTGATTGATGACCAAGTGCACTTTCGTGATCCGGGATTGACGCACAAAGGCGATATTTATACCGAAAGTCGTGCGGCCGTTGCCGGAGGTGTTACTTCTTTCATGGATATGCCAAACACCATCCCGCAAACAATCAGTATAGATGCTTTACATGCCAAATTCGAGACAGCTTCGGAAAAATCGATAGCCAACTATTCGTTTTATTTGGGAGCCACCAACGACAACCTCGAGGAATTGCTGAAAGCCGATGCGAAAACCGTTTGCGGCATCAAAGTGTTTATGGGTGCTTCCACAGGAAATATGCTTGTGGACAAAGAAGATTCTCTACGCAGAATTTTTGCCGAAGTGGATATGCTGATTGTCACTCATTGCGAAAAGGAAGAAATTGTACGTCGTAATGTGGAAGCGTATCGCAATAAATTTGGAGAAAATATCCCAATCGAATATCATCCAATCATTCGAAGCGAAGAAGCTTGTTACCAATCGTCGGCTCAAGCCGTTGAATTGGCTCATAAATATGGTTCACGACTGCATGTACTACATTTGTCGACGGGGCATGAAATGAGTCTTTTCGATAAAGCCCCAATTGAGGATAAGAAAATTACGGCTGAGGTTTGTGTTCCTCACCTGTGGTTTTCGGATGCCGATTACAAAAGTCTGGGGACGAAAATCAAATGGAATCCGGCCATTAAAACTGCCGCCGATCGCGAGGCCTTGCACGAAGCGCTCAAAGAGGGGAAATTGGATGTAGTGGCTACGGATCACGCTCCTCATTTGCTTTCCGAAAAAGAAGGTGGATGCTTGAAAGCCGCATCGGGTGGTCCGCTTGTTCAGCATTCGTTGCAAATGATGCTCGAGTTGGCCTGTCGAGGTGTTTTTTCGAAAGAGTTTGTGGTAGAAAAGATGTGTCATGCTCCTGCAAAACTGTTCAGAATAAAAAATCGAGGGTTCATTCGCGAGGGTTTTAAGGCCGATTTAGTACTGATTAATCCCAACCGGCCATATACTGTGAATGCCGACAATATTCTTTACAAATGTAATTGGTCACCTCTTGAGGGTGAAAGGTTTTCTCACACCATCGAAAAAACATTTGTCAACGGACATCTCGTATTTGACGAAGGTATCGTTGCAGAATCGTTTCACGGACAACCTCTCGAATTTGAAAGATGAAGAAAGAATATATTGTCAAATAATCGTCCGGCATATTTCTCTCTGATTGCTCTTTTTTTCTAATTTTGTAACTACTTTCATAAAACTGTTGCACGTGAAGTTTTTATTTGCTGTTCAGGGAGAAGGGAGAGGCCATTTCACACAAGCACTTTCCATGGCTTGGATAATGCGAAAGCACGGTCACGAAGTGTGTGCAGTGTTGGTTGGAAAGAGTGACAATCGTCAAATACCGGCTTTCTTTAGCGACAAGATAGGAGCTCCGATTTTTGTTTTCCATAGCCCGAATTTTACTTCTTTCTATAAAAACAAACGCCCTAATATCGTGATGAGCGTGCTCAGCAATTTTGCCCGTCCGCTCATTTTTCGCAAGAGCATTGTTTTTGTTAAAAAGAAAATCGAGGAATATCATCCCGATATCGTTATCAACTTTTACGAACTTATCACCGGTACGGCTTATCAGGTGTATAAGATCAACGAAAAATTAGGCGTAAAGATGATAAATGTCGGGCATCAGTATCTGCTTCTGAATCCACATTACAAAACCACACCTGAGCAGGATGTGAAATATTATTTGCTCCGAATGCTTACGAAATGGACTTGTCAGGGTTCGTCGAAGTTATTGGCTCTATCGTTTCGCGATATGCCCGGTTGTGAGGAACGAAATTTGGTTGTGATGCCGCCGCTGCTTCGCAGAGAGGTTTTTGAGATAGAGCCCGAGGCGGGTGATTACATCCACGGATATATGCTTAACTCGGGATATTTCGAGGAAATTTTGGATTGGCATACCAAAAATCCGCACATTCCGTTACGCTTTTTCTGGGATAAGAAAGATGCCGACGAGGTGACGGTTATCGACGAAAATCTGATTCTTTATCGTTTGAACGATGAATTGTTTTTGAAAAGTTTGGCCGGAAGCATGGCTTATTCCACAACGTCGGGATTCGAGTCGCTATGCGAAGCATTGTATTATCGGAAACCGATACTGATGATACCTGCACATGTTGAGCAGGAATTCAATGCGTTCGATGCAAGCCTTTCGGGAGCAGGAATCAGCAGCCGAAAATTTAAATTGAATAAGTTGATCAACTTCCTTCCTTTTTATCGGCCCGATGAAAATTTTCAAGATTGGGTTTTGCAAGCCGAAGAACGATTTATTCGCGAAATTTGTGAAGACACATCGCTTAACCGTAAAAAAATCGGGCTCGATATTCTTATGAAAGTGAAATAACTACAACCGATTTCATGCAAGCAATAAAAGAGGCGGGCAGCCTCTTTTATTGTTGACAGAAGTGAACAGTTAAGCAAATTCATCGAAAATTCCCGTCGATTCGGTCCCGCTAACCATGATTTTTTTGATGTCCAATAAATGAACGATTTCGGGATTAGCCGCAGTACCAAAGTCGATATAAACCAATTTTTCGGTATCGGAGGGATTACGCATGATGTGTGCACCTTTTATTCCGGTCGGGAAAGCTATAACGTCACCGGCTTTCAGCATAATTTCTCCATCTTCGGTACGAACGGCTCCCTGTCCGCTAATGACATAAAAAACTTCCTCGTTCATTTCGTGATAATGATATCCATAGGCATAATTGCCCGGATCCACTTCCACGAAATTTACCCTACATTTGCTCACTTCTTCTTCGGGGATGATGGTCTTTACGGTAAATTTATTGCCGTGTTCCGCATTTGTTTGTCCCTGAATTTCATCTACATTTTTTACGATTAGATTTTTCATTTTTTTCTATTTAAATTGTTTGACCTTTCAAATTTAGCAAAACACTTTCTACAAAGCAAAGATGTGTGTTACGAACTACTATCGTTCGAAATATTGATTATCAGCTGAATAGGAAATATTTTTTTAAGAATATTTATAATAAATCTCTTTTTGAAAGTAATAATCTTTAATACCCGTAACATCCTCAGGAATTATTTTTACTTTTGTGAATGAAAAAAAGAAAATAATGAAATCTGCCGATTTGCAATACCCACAGTGCCCGATTCGAAATGTCCTGGCTCGATTCAGCGACAAATGGTCGCTATTGATTTTGACCACGCTGCACGAAAAGGGAATGCTTCGCTATTCGGAGATTTGCAAATCGATTCCCGATATTTCTCAAAAGATGCTTTCGACCACTCTGAAAAGATTGGAGGAAGATGGACTTATCAACCGAGTGGCATTCGCAGAAATTCCTCCTCGTGTTGAATATTCACTTACTGAAATGGGTGAAAGTTTAATACCTATATTCAGTCAGTTGATAGATTGGTCGCTGTTACATTTTAGAGAAATCGTTCGATAAAAGAGACTGACTACTTCTGTCTAAGAATAGTCTATCAAAGCTTATTCTCAAATAGAAATGAATCGCAGCTACACAAGATATGTTTCGCTTTCTTTGATCTTCATTTTCCTGTTTCCTTCGGTGGTGAAACTGGAACATCATCATCAAAGAACGGGTTGCTGTCATTCCGAAAAATCCTGCCCAACATTTCACGAAAACTGTCCTATTTGCGATTTTCATTTCTCGATCTTCACCGATCAGATTCAGAAAATCGATTTGGAAGTTCTTACTCATTTCGATCGATACAAAAATCAGTATAACACTCCTTGCACCTTTTCTTTCACTAATCTTCCTTTTTCACATCGTGCCCCTCCTTTTTCCTGAAATCTCATATCGATAGATTTTATCAAAGAATAGGAACCCTAATTATTTCACGATTTAAAAAGGAAAGAAAAATGAAAAAATATATCCTCTTAAGCATCGTGCTTGGCCATTTTGCAAGCATGTTTGCACAACATATCCTTTCGGGCAAGGTTACCACGCAAGCAGGAGAGCCTTTACCCGGAGCCACCATATATTGTTATGAACTGAGCAAAGGTACATTCTCGGATTCCGATGGCAATTTCGAACTCTCCAATCTTCCTGCCGGAAAAATTACCGTGCAGTTTTCATTTGTTGGTTATGCTTCGCAAGTACAAATTGTTTTGATGGATGAAAATGTCAAAAGAATCGATGTAGCACTGCATGAAACTGCCCTCGAGGCCGAAGAGGTTGTGGTTTCAGGAGGTTACAACGCCACACAGCACCAAACTGCCGTAAAAATAGATGTTCTGAATCTTGACGAAAAGCGCCGAAAAATTTCTCCGAATATAATGGAAACTTTATCGCAAGTACCCGGTGTCAACATGATTTCGAAGGGCAGTGGTGTTGCCAAGCCCGTTATTCGGGGGCTTTCTATGAATGATATCCTGACGCTCAACAATGGCGTACGCATCGAAAATTATCAGTATTCCGACCATCATCCGCTTGGAGTGAATGAATTTGGAATAGAAGATGTGGAGATAATCAAAGGCCCTGCTTCGCTTCTTTACGGATCTGATGCGATCGGAGGCGTTATCAATTTCATTCGCGAGAAACCTGCCCCGGTCGGGACATTGCAGGGAGATTATGGCCTGCAACTTTTTTCCAACTCGTTGGGAGTGGTTCAAAATTTGGGATTGAAAGGGGCTTCGAAGGATATTTTCGGTGGCCTTAGAGTAGGCTATGTCTCTCATGCCGATTACTTGCAAGGAGGTGGCGATTTTGTTCCCAATACTCGCTTCAACGAATCGTCATTAAAGGCTAATATTGGCCATGCGGGTCGAATTGGAACATTCGAGCTTTTTTACGATCATAATCGGCACAATATCGGTTTGGTGGAAGAAGAATCGGCAGAAGAAATTGACGAACGGGGTCGAAAACCCGATATTTTTTTTCAACGACTCGATAATCAGATGCTTTCATCCAGAAATCGGTTATATTTCAATCGCTACAAATTGCAAATCAATGCAGCATATCAAGATAATAAGTTGTCGCATATTGGTGAGGCAAACGAATATGAAGTGGAAATGCGGTTGAGAACACTTACATACGAAACAAAATTACATTTTCCTTCGGACCTATATACAGAATATATTTTGGGTTTTCAGGGAATGAATCAATGGAATGACAATTTGAATGATCGGGCAACCAAATTACTTCCGGATGCCATTATGCAAAATTATTCGCTATTCGGATTGTTGCAACGCACTTTCTTTAGCAAACTTAAGGTACAGGGAGGAATCCGCTACGATTACAGATCTGTATCCACACAGGCTGTCGGTGATCCTGCCGATGTCGATTTGTTCCGTCCGGCATTGGACAAATCGTATGACAGTTTCAGCGGTTCGATTGGCGCTACTCTCGACCTCAATGAATCGCTTCTTTTCCGGTCGAACATTGCAGCTGCCTTTCGGAATCCCAATTTAGCGGAACTTACTTCCAACGGACAACATGAAGAAAGGTTCGAAATCGGCGATGCTTCGCTTCGCCCCGAAAATGCTTATGAAGTCGATGCCAGTTTACATTTGCATAAAGAAAATTATACCCTTGATTTGGCCGGTTTTTATAATTCTATTCGCGATTACATTTTCTTGTCTCCAACGGGTGACGAATCTGCCGGTGGCGTTCCCATTTACCAATATCGTCAGGGCGATGCTTATTTATACGGAGGTGAATTTGCTTTTCATATCCATCCGGTAAATCTTTCGTGGCTACATTTTCAAACCGATTTTTCCTCCGTGATCGGAAAGCAGCGAAACGGGGATTATCTCCCGTTTATTCCTGCTCACCAACTGGATGCCGAGATACGTGTAGAGAGAAACGATCTGGCATTTTTGCAGGATGCTTTTATTTCAATTTTAACAAATACGGCTTTTGATCAACGCAATCCTGCTCCCAACGAAACTGCCACTTCAGGTTATACTATTGTGGACGCAAATATCGGAGCAATTGTGAAAGTAGCCCGTATTCCTGTTTCATGGCAATTGGGTGTCAATAACCTATTCGATGTTCGATATATCGATCATCTGTCAACTCTTAAGGAAGTGGGATATTATAATCCGGGACGAAACTTGGTGTTATCAATGAAACTTCGGTTCTAAAGGAGTGTTGGTCCCCGCGCTCGAAAAAGGCTCTCGGCTTGAGCCGAGAAACCCTCTGCAGCAATTAAATGTGTTTGATGTATTTCATGCAATTGGTGCGATTAGGTACTCATATAACAACCGAATCGGTAAAAAGGACTTGAAAAAGATCAAATCCTTTTTCGGTTGAGCCACAAGCGAGACTTGAACTCGCGACCGACGCGTTACGAATGCGTTACTCTACCAACTGAGCTATTGTGGCGTTTTTTCGTGCCGCAAAGATAAAAAAAATACTCTAAACTGCAAAATATTGGGGCGGTGTTGACAAAAACGAGGGTGTCTCAAAAGGGCACTTTCTTTTTTAGATTAAGCAGCTAAATCAAAGGCTAAATTTTGATTTGAGGTTATTCTGTTTTTAATTTTTTGAAATGATCGAAACATAACGATAAATATAAAGGT
>Ga0208825_1000840_pt1 | contig 26571 bp, 23 predicted proteins | sample AD_UKC113_MetaG_FD_184450 | JGI IMG/M metagenome (GOLD analysis project Ga0208825, IMG submission 184450) | Active sludge microbial communities of municipal wastewater-treating anaerobic digesters from Hong Kong - AD_UKC113_MetaG (SPAdes)... | ecosystem: Engineered > Bioreactor > Anaerobic >...
TTCAGTATGATGGTGTGACTCTTGCAGGGCTCTGGCCGCACCAGCAGGCACCTCTGATTGCAAAGGCAGGAGCTAACGTTTTCGGGCCTGTGTGCAACACAAACACAAGCAAGACATCAGCATGGAATCTGGCAAGGGCTGTCACATTCATAAAAGAAGCAGTTAAAGCTTCACCCATTCCCTGCCACGTGAATATGGGTATGGGTGTCGGTGGAATCCCCATGCTTGAAACTCCTCCGGTGGACGCTGTTACAAGAGCCAGCAAGGCAATGGTTGAAATTGCAGGCGTAGACGGCATATAGATCGGGGTCGGCGACCCTCTGGGTATGCCGATCTCCCACATAATGGCTTCTGGTATGACAGGAATGAGAGCAGCAGGAGACCTTGTTGCAAGGATGGAATTCTCAAAGAACATGAGGATAAAAGACGCAAAACAGTACGTGGCAAAGAAACTCAATGTAGAAATCGGAGACCTTGCAGACGAACATGTTATGCGCGAACTCCGTGAAGAACTCGATATCGGAGTTATCACCTCGGTGCCAGGAGCTGCAAAAGGCATTGCTGCAAAAATGAACATCGAGAAGTTGCTCGGTATAAAGATCAACTCCTGTGAACGATTCAGGAAACAGACGAGATAAAAAACCGAATAATAACCGAATTTGAACAGAAAAAGGTCATAAAATAAAGAGGAGTAAGGAGCCTGATCTACCCTGAAATTCTTCAGGAAACAGGGGGAGATTTTTTTTTCAGGGGGCTGCTGCAGGTAGAAAAACTGAGCATATCCATTTCCGGCTCCTTAATCTCTTTCGAATCTCTTTCCATTTTTTTCTGCTCGCAGGTTCTGCAGGCAATTTTCTGCGGTAGCTGTGCGAATCATCAGGCTACGCTAAAAAATAATTAATGGAGTGTGTGATATGAGTAATGAAAATAACGAATCCGGAGGGCTTCAGCGGACAATTGACTGGAAGCAGGGGCTTGCAATTGCCCTTGGCGTTCCTGTGCTGATCCTTCCTTCTATAGGCTACTTTGCAAGCTATGTCTGGGCTTTTGCAATCATTGTGTGGGCGCTTTCTGTCTTCCAGGGCTTCATGCAGAATTTTGCCTACGGAGAGCTTGCAACCATGTTCCCCAAAGCTTCCGGACTCCCCGGATATGCCCAGAGTGTGTTCGGGGCAAAAGGAGGGAACAATGGATATGATAAGGGCAAACTGCTTGGAGGCTTCAGTGCATGGAGCTACTGGTTTGCCTGGAACCCTGTGCTTGCAATCTTTTCAATCCTTATAGGAAGTTACCTTAAGGGTCTTATTCCCGCATTTGCCGGAGTGCCCGACATGGCTATGTATCTCGCGTCCGGTGCAACTGTGTTTTTGTTCCTTATCCTTGTAAACTACCGCGGGCTTTCTGGAGGGGCAACGCTTGGTTATATCCTTGCAGTGCTCTCGCTTGCCCCGCTTATTATTATCTCCCTTGCACCCTTTGTAACAGGGCAATTTGAACTTAGCAACATCACAGGCGCCTGGCTACCGACTGACTGGAGCTGGGATGTGAATCATATCCTTATCCTTTTCGGGCTCATGGCAATGGCTCAATGGAGCGCCTGTGCCTGGGAAACAGCGGCTATCTACGGGCCTGAGTACAAACAGCCTAAATCTGATGTGCCCAAAGCCCTCTTTATTTGTGGGGCGATCTGCCTTGTGACCTTTATCCTTGTCCAGGCAGCCTGTACCGGGACTCTTGGTGTCGAAGGAATCCTTGCAGAGCCGTTCTCGCCAATGCTTCCCATGGCTCAGATGACCCTGGGTTCGATAGGAGGAGCCCTTACCATCCTCATGCTGATTGCTGCAATGATCCTTATCATCCAGACCGCTTTCCTTGGAGCTTCAAGGGCTATGTATTCAATGGCCGAAGAAGGAAATCTGCCAGAATTCTTTGGAAAGATGAACTCTCACGGAACACCGGTTAATGCAATGATTGTTATTGCCCTCTTCAACATGGGTTTTATCTTCCTGGGAACGCCTGCGGCTATCCTTGCAGCCTCTGCAATTGGATATGTCTGTGCCAACGGGATCAGCCTTTTTGCATACGTGAAAGCAAAATTCGACCCCCGATTCTCAACACTTGAAAGGCCCTTCAAAGCACCCGGGGGCTGGCAGTATGTTGCAGCTCTCTTTGGGTTCTTCAACCTGCCCCTGTGCCTGATAGGAATTGTTTATCTCAACAGCCTTGAGGTGGGATGGACTTCCACTATCGTCGGTTTTGTGGTGCTTGCCCTTTACATCCCGCTCTGGTTCTACTCTCAGAGAGAGGGTATGGCGAGGATGAAAAGAAAACTGAAAGTGAGCAAAACCCCTGTATAAGTTTTAAAAAAGGATGCAGGAGATTTCACTGCATTCTTCTTTTACTTAATCTCATTTTTTGTTTGTTAAAGATGTATTTCAGGAGTTTTTAAATATTTTAAGTGCCCATAAAATTAATTATTAAACGCCCGATTGCGCCTGTTTTTTCTCAGAATATGAGGCCGCGGAAAAATGTTCTCTTTTTTCCATTTCGACAGCAAAAACGAAAGGAAATCGGTGAGAATCAAAATGCTTAGCAACACCCCTTTAAGAACAAAAATGATTGTTTACACCGTACTCGGGGTCTTTTTGATCCTTACAGCCTCCACAGCTGTGATCATCTCCACGGTCACGACGCAGGAAGAAAAACTGGCTTATCAGCAGTCGGTTGAAATGGCTTCCAATTATGCAAACCAGTTCGATGCCGATATGAAAGCCAACCTTGCCATTGCAAGGACGATTTCCACCACAATGGAAAGCTATGAAACCGAAGACAGGGATGAAGTTATTCTTATTCTGAAAAACCTGCTCCGTGATAATCCTCATCTTCTCGGGACTTATGTGGCTTTTGAGCCCAATGCATTTGACGGGAAAGATGCTGAATACGTAAATGCGCCTGCCCATGATGAAACCGGCAGGTTTGTCCCTTACTGGAATAAAATGAGCGGAAATGCTTCAGTTGCCCCTCTGCTTCATTATAATACCTCGGACTACTACCAGCTCCCGAAGGCAACCGGCAAGGATACTCTGACCGAACCCTATTTTTATGAAGGAGTTTTCATGGTGAGTTACGTTTCTCCAATCATTAAGGACGGAGAATTTGCAGGGATTGGAGGCGTTGATGTTTCTCTCGACTATGTGGACGAGGAGGTAAGCGAAGTAAGGATTTTCGATACAGGGTATGCTTTTATGGTAAGCAATACCGGAGTTCTTCTCTCCCACCCCACACATAAGGACTGGATCGGGAAAAAGAACCTCTATGATTTTGGAGGGGAAAATGTCAAAAAAGCCTCCAATGATATAAAAAATGGAATTGGAGGACGTCTTGAAACCATAGATCCCACCACAGGAAAAAACGTTATTCTTTTTTACGAACCTGTTGAAACAGGGGACTTTGCTTTCGTGCTGGTCGTCCCCAAAGAAGAAATGTTTGCCGGAGTAACTGATTTGAGGGCCCGGCTTCTTATCATCTCTGCAATTTCAATCCTGTTCATGGCTGCCCTTGCCTATATGATTGCAAGGTCCGTGACAAAGCCAATTAACAGAATAGTTAAGGATTTTAAGAGCATTGCCGAAGATGCGGTTAAAGGAGAACTGGGGGTAAGGGCTGACACGGATGTGGCAATCGATTTCCGGGAAATTCCTAAAGGTTTGAACGAAATTCTTAATGCTGTGGTTATCCCTATCCGGGAAACGATGAGGGTTACCAATGCCCTTGCGAAAGGGGAATTAAAAGAAAGGGTCAAGGTAGATGTTCAGGGAGAGTTCAGGGAGCTTGAGGATACCCTTGACAAGTTTTCCGAGACCCTGAACATGATTATTGACGACTCCAACGCTGTCCTGACCGCTTTTCAGCATAACAATTTCAAGAGGCCTATTCAGATACAGGGGCAGGGAGATTTTAAGCTTCTCACTGATGGAATTGAAGAAACCCGCCTGGTGCTTGACAGGATTACAACCCAGCGGAGAGAGGCGGAAAAATCCCTTATGGAATATGCGAGGAAGCTTGAGCATTCCAACAAGCTAAAAGAAGAGCTGGAGAGCATCATTAACAGCAGCCCTGTTATTGTCTTTTTGTGGAAATATGAAGAAGGCTGGCCTATAGAGTTTGTCTCGGAAAACGTTACAAGGCTCGGATATAATGTAGAGGACTTTACATCAAGGAAAATCCTTTACGGGGACATAGTCTATCCTGAAGACCTGGAAAAAGTTGAGCTTGAACTTGCAAAGAATGTTGAATCCGGCTGTGATGTCTATAACTCGGATTACAGGATACTCACAAGGTCCGGTGAGATCCGCTGGGTGGACGAGAGAACTTTTATCCAGAGGAATGAAAAAGGCGAGGTTCGCCTTCAGGGAATTATCCTTGACATAACTGAACACAAAAAAGCCGAAGAAGCCCTTTTGCAGATGGAAGAAATCCGCAAAAAAGAGATTCACCACAGAATCAAGAACAACCTTCAGGTGATCTCAACCCTTCTCTACCTTGAGTCAGGAAATTTCAATGATGAAAAGGTAATCGAAGCCTTTAAGGAGAGCCAGCACAGGGTCAAGTCTATGGCTCTGGTCCATGAAAAACTCTACCAGTCCGAAGATATGATAAGTGTGGACTTTGCAGATTACATCCAGAACCTTGCAAATTACCTTTTCGGGGCTTATTCAGTAGGTGATAAAGATATCAACCTGAAGCTTGACGTTGATAATGTTTTCCTTGGGATGGATACGGCTGTCCCTCTGGGTATCATTATTAACGAACTCGTTTCAAACGCCCTCAAACATGCCTTTTCAGACAGGGAAAGCGGTGAGATCTGCATCTGCCTCAAAAAAGAAGAGAAAGGAAATCATTTTTTACTCACTGTTAGAGATAACGGCAGAGGCTTCCCTGAAGAAATTGATTTCCGGGAAACGGAGTCTCTGGGTTTGCAGCTTGTGATTAACCTTGTGGACCAGATAGAAGGAAGCATTGAACTTAATACGACTGGCGAAGGGACCGAATTCAGGATAAGTTTCAGGGAATTGAGATACAGGCAGAAAATATGAGTTATTCACTATGGAAAATGCAAAGAGAGGCTCCTGTACAAAGTCTCAAAGAAGAAACGACATACCTGAAGTGACAAAGAACTAAAAAATAAGAGAAAACAGGTCAGTACTCGACCTGTTCTGTTTCTTTTATCTTTTCCCTGAACAGGGTATATACCCACAGCTGGTAGATGATGACTATGGGCACGAATACCAGTGCTCCTCCCAGCATGATGCTCAGGGTCATATGGCTTGATGCTGCCTCAAATATATCTATCCCGTATTCGGGAGAGACAGAGGATTTGAGCATGTAAGGATAGGTACTCGCAAGCCCGGTCTGGACAATGAAAAGAAGCGCCAGAAGGTTGCTGCAAAAAGCCAGGAATCCTTTGTCCTTTTTTGCAAAGAACACAGCAAGAACAGCTGCCACCACCGCAAGAACCGGCAATATGTAAAGCACTGGCATGGCTGAATAATTGGCTGTAAACCCTTCTATGCCCGCAAAGGAATATACCAGATAGATCAGAGCAAGCACAGGTACAATAAGAGTGCTCTTTTTTGCCAGGTCCCCTGCTTTTGCAGCTACGGCGCCTTCGGTCTTGACACTGATCCAGAGCGCACCTGAACTAACACTCATAAGCACGAACAGGACACCGCCTATCAGTGCATAGGGTCCGAAAAGTCCGGGCAGGCTGCCTTCATAAACTCCTCCTGAAGCGATTTCAAGCCCCCTGAAGAAGTTTGCAAATGCAACTCCCAGGACAAGGGAGATCAGCAGGCTTCCTACAAACCATCCCCAGGTAAATGCCTTCTGTATCCGGGGATTGTCATCCTTGTGGAGATATTCTATGGAAATTCCCCTTATGACCAGACCGATGAGAAGCAGCATCATGGGAAGGTAGAGGAAAGTGAACATCTTCGAGAATACCAGCGGAAATGCAGCAAATGTTCCACCTGCAGCAAGGATGAGCCATACCTCGTTACCTCCCCAGAAAGGACCCACAGAGCTCTGGATCTGTACCCTCTGTGCCTTATTTGCGGCAATAAAGGGTGCCAGAAGGCCTGCTCCAAGGGAAAATGAGTCTACAATAAAGTAAACTCCCCATATTACACACCACAGGAAGAACCAGATAACAGCAAGCATATCATGAGTAAGGAAATCGAACATCTTCACTCAACTCCTGTTGCATTGACCACGGTTTTCTTTATGAGGTATATCTCAAAGACTATCAGAACCAGATATAATGCGCTGATAAGGACAATGCTTAACATTACATCCAATGCGGGAACCAATGATATGCCGTTAGCTGTCTTCAGCAGACCATAAACTATCCACGGCTGCCTTCCTACCTCAGCTACAATCCAGCCGGCTGTGATGGCAATATACGGGAGAGGAATAGACAGCATCAGCAGCTTCAGATACTTATCCGATGTGTACAGCTTGCCTGATTTTTGAAGATATAAGCCCGCAAGGGCTTCTATCATGAACAGAGAGCCCAGTATTGTCATCAGCCTGAAGCTCCAGAATACTATCTCCACAGGCGGCAGTTCATCCTGAGGCAGCTGGTTAAGTCCTGTTATCGTTCCGCTGAAACTTCCCGTATACAGGAAACTTGCAAGACCCGGAATTCCTAGCAGCTCAATACTGTTGGAACCGGTACCTGAATCCGGCACCTGTATAAGATACATTGGCAGCGAGGAGCCAGATTCCCATATCGCATCCATTGCCGCTCCTTTGGCAGGCTGAAGTTCAGCAACATACTGCGCATAACTGTGACCGAGAACAGGAAGCAGGAACGAAGTAACAAGTGCTATGGCAACTGCTATTCTGAAAGACTTCCTGAACACTTCATTGTTGTTTCTTTTAAGGAAGTGATATGCACAGATTCCCATTATCAGGAATGCTGTCAGGAGGTAAGCTGAAAGCAGGGTATGTACCAGCATGTACCACACATAACTGTTAGTCAGCAGGGCAAAGAAATCTGTCATAATTACCCTGCTCCCGTCAGCAGCCATTTCATAGCCGACCGGATTCTGCATAAAACCATTAGCAGTGATAATCCATAATGAAGATATGTTGGTGCCCAGGGCGACCATCCACATGGAAAATGCCTTCAGTTTCTGGCGGGAGCGGTCAAGGAATATCCATGCGCCAAAGAAAGTGCCTTCAAGGAAGAAAGCCAGCAATGCTTCCACTGCTAACGGTGGACCAAAGACATCTCCCATGAATTCCGCATATGCACCCCAGTTCGTACCGAACTGGAAAGTCATTGCAAGACCTGTTACCAGACCTATTGCAAAGTTTATCTTGAATATCCTGCCCCAGAAATCAGCCATCTTTCGCCAGGTTTCACTTTTGTTTCTGTAGTACATTGTTTCCATGCCTGCCACTAACAGTGCGAGTCCCAGTGTTAGTGGAACGAACAGGAAATGGAAAGCAACTGTTATGGCAAACTGAAGCCGGCTTAATAAAAGCAAATCAACCATTCATATCCCTCACTCTCTGCGATGAAGCAAGCCGATGTCTTCTGTCACGGCTTGCAGATCAACTTCGTGCCCAGAGAGAATCTGAAGCACATTTTGTTTGTAACCGGATCTTTATCTTTGACCACAGGAAGGATGTACTTTTATCTGGATAGTACACTGTTTCCCCCTTATGTTCTGTCAGGTTACATTTCTTCCTTACACTTTTTACATAAGCCATAGAAGTTAGTGCTCGTTGAAACAATAGTAAATCCTTCTATTTCCTCAGCTATCTTCATCGAGTAGTCCATCAGTTGTTCGGAATTAAAATCCTCCATCATGCCGCACTCCCGGCAGATGAGATGATGGTGTGGAATGAAATTAGCTTCAAATCTTGAGACCCCTTTTACATTCACCTCCTCCAGTAACCCTTTTTCAGTAAGGAATTTGAGATTTTTATATACGGTAGCCTTGCTTATACGCGTCAGTTTTTTTCTAACCCCATCATAAACTTCGTCTACAGTGGGATGACCGTCGTGTTCGCGCAGGAAAGCAAGTATTTCGACTCTCTGGTTCGTGTATTTAATGTCAGCTTTCTCTGTGGTCTTCATCGCCATCCACTCAATTTACCTGTGCAGTTTTATTCAGATATACATGATATCCATTACTAAATGATATTCATTATTATTTAATAATTACTATCATCTTCTTTATTTCTTTATTTCTCTATTTAGCGAAGGTCTAAACCGCTTTCCTTTCCTGAAGCTGTAAGCACCAGGATCAAATCCAGAAAGAAGGCATTTTTACATATAAAGAATAATCACACAATGTGCGGGTTTTAGAGAAGAAAAGATGGGATGTTGCCTGCAAGGTTATGGGTATAACACCAGTCAAATAAAACACCCGGTATAAAAAAGGCAAAAATTCAACGGAAAACAGTAGTATCAAAGTGAAAAAAAAAGGTAGTATAAAAGTGAACATTCGTCAGGAAAATGAGGCAAGAAGATATATCAGTAATTAAGCCAGTGCTGTGTAAGAGAAGGAAGATGCAGACAGCCTCGAATTTTCTCAGGGTTTGTCTTTGAAACTGATTACTTCAATGATCCAGGTCGTGGCACGGCTCAGTTTTGCCATTTCTCAAGCCGCCATCTGGATAATGTTTGTCATTATCCTGCTTGAGCCCTGAGCCCTGTCTGACCGGCAGTTTACTGATAGTTTCCTTCTCCAGGTGGTGATCTTTTGGGGCATACAACTGGCTTTTTTGCCTTCAACTGACTTTCTCCTGTAACTTATTTCCTGACGAATTGTCTTGATGAATCCCTAACCCACACATTTTTTATTGATATTTTTCTGGTATTCCCAAACCAGATTTAGCGAATTCACATATGTATGCATCCTATTTCAGTGAGTTCCCAAACTCATATCCAGCATACTCATTGTCTATTTTGAGGTCCTTTTTGACGTATAACAAGTTTATACGTCTTTTCTTTTTGAAGCCCGGCTTTATTTGCCGGAATAAAGCTTTCCCTTCTTTTAGCCTCAAATCATGTCAGTTAGAACCTCTTTTCCTGACACCTCTCTTTTATATATCTGATAATATATAGCCCAACCCATGAAGTTTCTTCATCTTGCTATGGCTGGAGAATGGGACTCTGGATGTTACTCATTTCATGAGTTTTTTTAATGGCTTTAAAAATTTCCCAAGCTTAAAATTGCGGGCATAAATCATTAAAAATTTCACGACACACCAGCACTCCAACTTTGTATATAACTCTTAATAGTCAATGGTGCGAGTTCTTTACCTGCAGATAATTCCGGAGCCTTTCAGGTTCTTATTCACTGACATGTTTCCAGCTTTTACTTTAACATCCTGTTCCGTATCGACTTCATTCAATAGTTGTTCTTCTGTTTTGCCTGTGAACCCGGTAAAAGTCTGCATCCTTAATAGGCAGCTATTTACAGTCTCCTCACATATATTTACCATATCTAGCCACTGACTGATAGTTAAATCTGTCTTTGGATCGCAAAAATGGTTCCGCATCAGGGATACTTAAGGAGTGGAGATTGGGAGATGTATGAAAATAGGGGGATGCAAATATAAATGAGGATACTCATTCTGCACCAGCCAGAATTCTGATCTATAGCACAGCTGCGGTTATCCTTACCATTGGCATGCAGCAGATATCAACCATACTCGTGCCCGTTTTTTTCTCGGTTTTTGCCTACCTGATCTTTGCTCCTCTGGTCCACTGGCTCCAGAGAAAAGGAGTTCCGGGAACGGTTAGCGTCGGTCTTGTAATCCTTCTTTTCATCGTTGTTGCAATTGCAAGCGGGCTTCTGGTACTGGGGTCTTTGCTCCAGCTCAGCACCCGGATACCGAATTATGAAACTCAATTAATGGGCATTCTGGAAAAACTCGCAGATTATTTGCCTTCTGCAGGATTTTCTATTGAATCAATTTTGCGTGACATAGGGGCATTCGCATTCGGTATTACTGCCGGAATCCTTACCGGAGTCCTGGATGCAGGGACAACAACCGGGCTCATCATTATCACCACAACATTTTTGCTGCTGGACGCTGCCGGCGCTCCGAAAAAGGTTCAGAAAGAGATTGAAAGCCAGTCTTTCCTGGTATTGCAGGTTACCGAATTCGGAAAAAACCTTATTAATTACATTGTTATACGGACCGAGACAAATCTGCTGGGAGGGATAGGGACTGCTGTGCTTCTTCTTATCGGTGGCATTGATTTTGCAATTCTCTGGGGGATTCTGACCTTTCTGCTGGCCTACATCCCATATATTGGATTTATTCTGGCCGCTCTCCCACCGATGCTTCTTGGCTTATTTAAGTACGGACCTTTAGGAGCCCTGGCTGTCCTCGCAGGCATCTCACTCGTCAATGCGCTCGTAGAAAACGTTCTTTTTCCATCCCTTGCAGGCAAGGGTCTCAAACTATCTCCATCGGTTGTGTTTCTGTCTCTATTTTACTGGGCTTATGTACTCGGAACAGCGGGAGCGTTAATTGCAATACCCCTTACAATGGTTGTGAAAATGATCCTGGAAAGTTCCGAAGAAACGCGCTGGATGGCGAAGTTAATGGAATCAAGCGGAAGCAGAAACCAGAATGAAGAAGATGCGGGCTAAAAAGCGCTGTAGAACTATAGAAGATCTTATGTCTTCCTGAAAGGACAATATTCCAGTAATTACACCCGATAAAATATATCAGCATGTATAAAATAATATACATAGAATTAGCGGTATAAAAAGCAGGAGAAGGAGATTCGAAGAATGGCAACATTAACTGTTCTGAAGTTTGAAACCTCTGATGGTGCAGAAAAAGCACTTGAAGTGGTAAAGGATTTGAGCAAACAGCATCTGATAAACCTCCATGATGCAGCCATAGTTACCTGGCCGGAGGGAAAAAAGAAGCCAAAGACCAAACAGTTGTATGACCTGGCAGGTACAGGAGCTTTGAGCGGTGCTTTCTGGGGCATGTTATTTGGTCTTATCTTTTTTGTTCCCATACTTGGCATGGTTGTGGGAGCTACAATGGGTGCATTGACCGGTTCAATGGCTGACATTGGAATTAATGACGATTTTATCAGGTCAGTGCGGAGCAAAGTAACTGAAGGCACTTCAGCTCTTTTCCTCATGACCAGCGATGCCGTAAAGGATAGAGTAGCGGAAGCAGCTAAAGGTGCAAAGTTTGAACTCATTGCTTCCAACCTGTCCAAAGAAGAAGAGGACAGGCTGCGTGCAGCGTTTGCCGAAGAGTAAATCGGTACTGGAATAATGAGAGTAGATTTCGCCGGAGAGGACCATGATGATTAAAGTCGTCAAATTTATTGCAGGAACACGATTCTTCGTGCTTATTCCGGTTATCGGGCTGGCTATTGCGGCTGTTATCCTGTTTATCAAAGGCGGAATCGAACTTGTTTATTTTCTACCTGAACTGATTTCCGGAATGGAGGAGACAGCTACACATGGGAACATAATTGTTGAAATTGTGGAGATCGTCCACCTGTTCCTTGTCGGTACAGTACTTTTCATTACCTCACTTGGCCTGTATGAACTGTTTATAGAACCTCTTCCTCTATCTCCATGGCTTAAAACGCATGACATTGAAGAACTGGAATTAAATCTTGTGGGGCTGACAATCGTGGTGCTTGCGGTAAATTATTTAAGCGTTATCTTTGAAGAACAGGAAAACAACCTTGCTTTCTACGGGATTGGATATGCCCTGCCAATAGTAGCGCTGGCTTATTTCATGAAAGAGCGCTCCATAATGACGAGAAATGAAAAGGAAAATGGGACTGCCGGCAACGAGGAAAACCCTGAGAACAGCAGACCGCCATATTTGCCACCCGATAGAAAAGATTGAAGCCAATCAGGAAGCCCGATAGCTCTTCAGCAGGTTTTCCAGAAAAACCCAGACCTTCTCAATCGAGGGGATAAAAACCCTCTCAGCCGGAGAATGAGCGTCTTTGATAGTCGGCCCAAAAGAAATCATTTCAATGCGCCCGTATTTAGAGCCTATTACCCCGCATTCAAGCCCTGCATGCACGACTTTGATTTCCGGATCATTCCCGAATGTCTCTTTATAAGCCTGCCTGCATTTCTTAAGCAGCCCTGATTGAAGGTCCGGTTCCCAGGCAGGATATCCGCATTCGTGTTCAACCCGGGCTCCTGCCAGTTTTGCAATGGTTTCCACCTTTCCTGTGACTTCGGCAAGCCTTGACATGACGGAACTGCGCTGGCTCGATACGATTCTTACTTCATTATCATCTGTCCTTACAACTGCAAGGTTATTCGAGGTTTCAACAAGACCCGGGATGGTATCCGAGACTCTGTGAACTCCATGAGGCATTCCAAGAAGCATCCCTAAAAGCTTTTCTTCCGTTTGGGCAGAAAAAACCCTGTCAGAAGGCACTTCTTTTCTGATGACCTTTCCACCGGATGCCTCGAAAATAACCCTGTTCTCAACTTCTTTAAGCTGAAGGGTAATTTCAGGATCAGATACCGCATACTCATCCTTCAGAGTCTGCTGAAACTCGGAAACAAAATCTTCTGCCTGCTTTTCTTTGCTTCGTAGAAGGGCAATAAATGCCTCTGCATAGTTTGGAATTGCATTGTGGACACTGCCTCCGCTGAAGAAAACGAGCCTTATGTCTTCTTTTCCGACTTTTTCCTTAAGATTTACCAGAAGTCTGGCGAGCAGCTGAATCGCATTTGCCCTCTGCCTGTGGATCTCAGTACCTGAGTGCCCTCCTTCAAGCCCCTCTACCGAGAGCCTGAACAGCCCGGACCCTCCTTCTTTTGCATAGTCAAAAGGTTCCCATTCAACAGGCAGGAAAACCCGTGAATTCTTCCCTCCTGCGCAGCCGGCTATAAAAACTCCTTCATCTTCGGAGTCCAGGTTCAGGAGAATTCTGCCTTCAAAGAAACCTTCTTCAAGCCCGCTGGCTCCTGTCAGCCCGGTTTCCTCGTCAACCGTAAACAGAAGTTCGAGAGGAGGATGCTCTATTTCTCCTTTTATTCCGGCTTCTGCCAGCACAAGCCCTATTGCAAGGGCAATCCCGTTATCCGCCCCGATTGAAGTTTCCTCTCCCCGCATCCATTCCCCGTCATATACACACCTGATAGGGTCTTTAGAAAAATCGTGCTCTGAGTCTCTGCACTTTTCACATACCATATCCATATGACCCTGCAGAACAATCACTGGAGAGTTTTCATAGCCCGGGGTAGGAGGGACTTTTATCAGGACATTGTTTAAAGCATCGGTTTTCGCTTCAAGATTATGGCTTCTTGCCCATTCCAGCAGCCACAGGGCAAGTTTTTCTTCATTTTTAGAACGGCGGGGAATTTTATTGATTTCTTCAAATGTTTTAAGGATCTGTTGGGTTTTCGAGTGCATGAAGGGTCAGCTCGAATTGTAAGGATCAGGAAAATACTGAAGATCAGGATCTATCTTTAATAGAGTAATTCTTTCGAGTGATATATAAGACTATATTTTATTAATGAGTAATTAATATGTGAGAGTTTACCGGTCAGGTTAAGAGGTTTCTCTTAGAAGTTCAGGCTTTTAAACTTTACCTCTATCGCTGATTTCAATGGATTTTTTTTCTACATTGTCAATGCACATTTCTTACTTCCTGTTTAAAAGATCATCAGATGGTTGTTTTGTTGCTGACGCTGATGCCTGTTTATCTTTATCTATTACCGTGAACTTTATAGTAAACTCGGTCCCATTATTCCTTTTCAGCTCCAGTTCTCCATCCAGCTGATCTACAAGGGAAGTTACAAGCTGCATACCAAGGCTGTCAAGATTTTCAATATCAAGTTCAGGCATGCCAATGCCGTTGTCTGAGATTTTCAGGGTAAAATCAGTATTCTCACGGTTTTCTCTTTTAAGTCCTGTGGATTCTTCCCCGAAAAGTTCAATTCGAATTTCCCCTTTATCTCTTCCTGTAAATGCATGCTTGAGAGAATTGGAAACAAGCTCATTGACAATCATTCCTAACGGGACTGCAGTATCCATATCAAAGAAAAGATTCTCTTCCAGGTCCATGCTTAAGGTGATCCTGGTATCTCCAAGGCTGTATGTTTCGAAAAGGTTCTCAGCGAGTTCCTGAATGTATGGAGAGAAGTTTAGAGTTTCGAATTCCTCACCTTTGTACAATTCTTCATGGATAAGAGCCATAGATATCACTCTATCCTGACTTTCCCTGAAGGCTTCCAGAACTTCAGAATCCTTTATATCCTGTCTGTTATTAAACTTTTCAGCCTGAAGATCAAGCAGGGAGGAAATCACCTGAAGGTTATTCTTTATCCTGTGGTGAATCTCTTTTTTGCGGATTTCTTCCATCTGCAAAAGGGCTTCTTCAGCCTTTTTACGCTCGGTGATGTCGGTTAACATACTCATGGCACCCGCATACTTGCCCTCCTTATCAAAAAGAGGTTTAGCGTTTAAGTATGTCCAGATAGGGTAGCCATCTTTACGAATTAATTTCAATTCATAGCTCCCACTTATTCCCTGAGTCCTCTTTTCCAGATTCTGCCTGACAACAGGTTTACATTCTTCACTGATGAAACCCCATATTGGTCTGCCAACAACTTCTTTCGGAGTATATCCTAACATGTCCATTATCTTCGGGTTAACATAAGCGATTACGTCTTTGTTGTCTGTTATGAGTATAATCTCGTTTGCCGTCTCAACGATGTTTCGGTACTTTTCCTCACTATCCCGAAGCCTTTCTTCTGCTGCTTTTCTCTCTGTGATGTTGACATTCATTTCAAGAATAAGAGGTGAACCGTCAACATCGGTGAAAGGGAAATCATAAACTTCAATCGCGCTTCCATCCGGGGTAGTGACTTCCCAGCGGTGGGGTTTGCCGCTTTCAAATACTTTATACGCTTCGCAGAAATCGCATGGACTGCTGTGCCCAAAACAATACTTAAAACAATGACGTTCGCCTGACTCGCCAAACATCTCACGGAAACAACGGTTTGCAAAGACAATTTGATGGTCAGGTGTTAACAGAGCTATCATCACAGGAAGTGCCTCAAGCACATCAAAGAACCGCCGCCGTTCAGCCTCGACAGCTTCGGTAACCTTAATGCGCAATTCGTTCTCATGCAACACCTTCTCAGCCCGTTTTAGCTCGGTGACATCAGTCTGTACACCGTCCCAGATTGTTCTGCCATCGGGAAGCCGGCGAGGGCGGGAGTGCAATCTCATCCACTTCAGCTGGCCATCAGGCAGCCGCATGGGTAATTCCATATCAAAATCTGATAATTCGCGGGCACTCCGCGCTCCGGCTTCGACGAGACGTTCCAGATACTCTGGAGGGATCTGCCGGTGTAATGTGCCAGGATCGCGAAGCAAATCAGATATTTTGACGCCGTTGAGCCGCTCGATGCCTGCGCTGAAGTATACAAAACGAGTACTCCCATCAGGCTCAAGGACATATTGATATACAGCACTGTCTGGCAGGTTGTCGCTCAGGAGTCGCAGCCGCTCTTCACTTTCCCGCAGCGCTTCTACCACAGCATCACGTTCAGCCAGCGATTGAGATAGCCTGATATTGCTGTAGCTTAGTTGTGAGACCATATTAGCAAAGGTCATAAAGAAGGCCATGCTTGTATCTACAGCCTCCCTGCTCAGTCTGGGAACCTTGTCAAGCGCCTTTATATATTCTTCATCATTGAAACCATACTTTTTAGCCTGAGATCGAAATAGTTCATAGTCTAGAGGCTCCTCTTCAAAAAAGAACTGTCCTGAGAAGACATTGCCTATATGCTGCCCTTCCACCACAATTGGAGTCACCACATCCCACATATTGTTCTTGCACCTGTAAAGCTTATACCTTCCTGGAACAACACCCTTGGACAGATTTATGTCGCTTTCTATGCAGTGCTTACAGGTTTCAGTATTAACCCTGTGGAATTTTGTGCAGATATCCTGCCATCCAACACTTACCAGAACATTACCCTTAAGATCAAGTAAGGCCATGGGGATATGGGCAAGCCTGTAAAAATCGTTCATAAGGGACTGAACCGCTTTAGCATCAATAATTCTGGTAAGTTCTGGAACAGTGCCATCATTTTCAACACCAGGTACAGCATTCGAGTTTATTGCTGGAGATTGCCCTATTTTCACTTTCACTTCCCCCTTAATTCTCCGTTATACAGGTGATAAGAAACCTGACCTTCAATGATCATTGAATAAGTAAATATTTTCCATACTCAGTACTTCTTTTTTACAACAGGGCATCATCTGGATTTGGCTGTATTTGCTTATTTAGAAGCAAATACTATAATTCCTTGATTTACACTGTTTGTTTGAACTTCTTTCTTTATGTTGATGCAACAAATTATAATCTTAATGAGACTATATAATGAGACCAAATTTATAAAAAATATTCGAAGAATTTCATATGCGTTTTTTGTAAAAACCTGCCGGCTTTACCGACCGGTGAGAACCCGGGGTTCAATTTTGAGTAAAAACATTCTCCGAAAAATTTGAAATTAGATTTAAAAAAGAATACGATTCTATTCTAAAAATGAAACTTCTCTCTTTTCCTGACCCCTCAAACCAGCAAATCCTCAATCCCAGCCTCTCTGACGATCGCAATAGCCCTTTCCTCCTCTTCAAGGGTTAGATGGCGTGCGATTTCCGGGTATTCCATTGCCCTATAACAGGGTCTGTACTGAAACATCAGGTTGAACCTGACCTGCGGGATATGCTCTGCAACCCATTCTGCAATCGGCTTTGTGCAGCACTCGAGATGGCCGGGGAGAACCAGATGGCGGAGGAGGATTTCTGCGGTCTCGTAAGCGAATTCGAAGTTGGGCTGGACGGTCTCCAGGTAGTTTTTCACCTTCGAATATTTCAGGGCGCATTCGTTATTTCCATATTTGAAGTCCCCCAGGTAAACATCTACCACACCTTCCAGAATTTCTGCGATCTCTTTTGAGTGGTACATGTTCGAGTTCCAGATAACCGCTGTATTTGTCGACATTTCCTGCACAATTTTCAGGACGGTATGAGGGTGCGGGGTAGGGGTTACGAAGTTTACATTTTTTGCTCCGTGCAGCCTCCTGATGTCAACAAGCTTGGCAAGTTTTCGCGGGTCTACTTCGGTTCCGCATTCCGGGCATGTGGAGATGTCCCAGTTCTGGCAAAAGACACATGCAAAGACACAACCGGTAAAAAAGATCGTATGCGAAGGGACAAGTTCAGGCTCTTCTCCCATGTGCAAAAACTCTGAAGCATATCGAGAAACATCAGTCAGCCTGCAGAAGCCTTTTTCACCCTTTTTTCTGTTTATCCCGCAGCGGCGCTCACAGCAGATGCATTTTTCAAGCAGCCTGTCCACGATTGCAGCCTTGAGGTCAAGGAGGGAAGGGCTGGCTTCAGGGAGTTCCAGGAAGCTTTTTGTATACAGCCTCAGCCTGTCCGAACTATCAGCATAAGCAAGCGAATCCATAACTTCTATGTCAAGGCTTTCCCGCAATTTTCTGTATTCTTTGATGCTTGTTTTATGGATATTCCGGAGCTCTTCAAGTCCCATCTCAGGGTCGAATTCGACTGAAACTCTCTCTGTTATTCTGGAGAGGGCAGGCATTTCATCTCTCTGAACCCTGAGATAGCGTTTCAGGTACTTCGGGACTGCCATACCAGAATATCTGTTTGCATGAGTTATAGGTTTATGGGAAAAATTTTGGTTAGATTTCAGTGAGTTTCTTAATTTATTGAAAAAAGCGGACAGGAAAGTGTTCAGATTTTTCAATAATTCCCCGTCATCTTTGCAATCGTCCTGTGCAGTCCATGTATGCTTAACCCGCTTCCAAGGTACATCATAGGGCAGCGCCCTGCCAGATATTCAAGGTTTTCATCCCTGCAGGCACTGAGTGCTTTTTCAGTTTCGGTTTTCCAGTGGATCCATACTTTTTTTGTGCCTTTTTCTTTCAGGACCGGGATCAGTTCTCCGGGTTCGGACTTTGTTATGCCTATGATGGCGCGGTCAATGCCTCCTGGAAGTTCGGAAACAGTTTTAAAAGAATCGGAGGCAGGTTTGTCTGAGAGGTCAACTAAATACACTTTTTTGCCCCGCTTTTTTAGTTCCGAGGCTGTCCATTTCATGGCTGGCTTTGTGCTGTCAGTGATCACTGCAAAACTGTTTGCGTTCCAGAAATTTATCCAGTCTGAGGCTGCTGGTTCCATCTTAAATTCCCCTTTGTTTCCAATTAAATATATATTTAATATCCATGAGCTTTAAAATGCACTGTCCTTCGGGTCTTTATAGCGGGTTTTTTGAGAACGGTGTAAAAAGTATAAAACGGCATAAAAGGCAGGGTTTGATAGACCTCCTTAAAGCCAGAAAATATGAAAAATTTAAGGGAGCAGAATTTCATTGAATAAGTTTACTGTCCCTGAAGTTTCTGCCCGGCTCTCATCAGTTCTCCACCCAGTGCCTTTGCAAGTTCACAGTTCTGGCTGCACTTTGAGGCGCAGGTGCAGTATTTGGGGACGTTTTCCATCATCCACTGCCCGAGGAAGCCGAAGGCTTTGAGCTGTTCTTCATTTGCGGTCTGTACAAAGTCATTGATGTCTTTTAATTCCATTCATTATCACCGACTTTTAGACATCTGTATATATTTATATACTTGAGCGTCATTAATATGTACAAGCTTTAGATTGTATAGAAAAATGACCTTGACAAATAAGAAAAAACAGCAGTAATTGAAGTGACGCTGTTCAGGGTCATTTTAAGCTAATACAAAATGATAATAAAAACAGATTTAGAGGCTGATAGGAGTGGAGACAGCACAGGCAGATTCTGATGCTTGCTATATTGAAGAATTGCATTCGATAAAGGAAGAAGTAACATCCCTCAGGAACGATTTTTCGAGGTTTTTACAGAGAGCAAACCAGCAGCATATTGACGGGATGCTGGAAGAGATGAGAAAGGGTTTCATGAAACCTGTGGTTGACTACCTCTGTGAGGACGCAAACGAGAGGATGCACAATCAGATGACCCGGGACTGCGGGATGAGGGAGTTATGTGAAACTACTTTCAGGGACTTTTTGCAGGAAACTGCAGGACTTGTTGGAAGACCAAGGGTTGAAGCAGGGACTGTCAGGATGTATAGGGACAGGCTTGAGGAGTTAAGGAAAGAAGCTAAAACCCCTCAGTGCAGCAGGTGCTTCTCAGAAGCCAGCAGCCTTCTTGAAAAACAGGTCAAACTTATGCGCTCCCTCCAGATATATGAAGATATGGAGGAAAAGGATGAGAAAGGCGATATAAGTGTGATCGAGCCTGAAAAAATAGTTTCTGAAGTATGCGAGCCGGTAGCAAACAGGCAGAGGCTCCTTATGCTCAAGGCACTTTCTGGAGAGAGCAAGACATTTTCCGAGCTTTCCAAACTCACCGGGCTTCGCGGCGGGAACCTTCTCTTCCATCTGCAGAAACTGCTTGATACAGGCATGGTTTTACAGCGGAACGAGAGGGGAGACTATATTATCACAAAAAAAGGATACTTAACCCTTCAAGGGCTCTCAAGAATCTATTCCGAAATCGGGCTGATAGAATAAAGGTTAGAGAAAAAGGGTAGAGAAAAAAGGTTAGAGAAAGAGGAATTAAAAAAGTGAACAGAAATAATTCTATAAAGTCGGCTTAACAGAACAGGCCAGTTTAGCCGTCGTTGCCTATCGCTTCAACCGGACAGACTTCAAGTGCCTCTTCGCAGGCTTCTTTTTCTTCGTCATTTTCCGGCTGCTTATAAACAAAAGCATTGGAGTCGTCGTCATTCATTTTGAAGTTTTCTGGTGAGGTCTCCACACATACATGGCATGCAATGCAGCTGTAGTCACAATAATAAGGTCCAGGAATATTTTCAGCAACTTTATCGGTCTTGTCAGCCATATTTCACTTCCCCATTGTGTTTATTTCACAATAATAGTTATTAATAGAATTTTTATATATATTTGACATTTGAAAATGACTTTTTTTTAACAGATTGGGAATTGAGATCTCTAAAACCCTGAAGAAGTTAAATCCTCAAAATAAACTCCTGAAACTGGATTTCAAAACCGGATACTTTAAAAGGATCGAGTTTTAAAATAAATGCCCTGAAAGCATCGAATTCAAAATTAGATACTCCTTCAGGTCTTGACTCTAAGCCAGAGTTTAAAGCCTGATGTTAAACATGAAAAAAGATGGTTAAGGAGTGTATTAATTGAATAAAGGAACAAAAAGGTATAACTGGATACACTGTCGAAAGTGGATAGTGACCTGGACAATTTTGATTCTTATTCTTTCACTCATTTCACTGTCAGCAGGATCAGGAAACGACACTGAAAGCCATGAAAACGCAGGAACTGATCCTGACTCCAAAATAGTAACCGATAAAGATGTGCAAAACGGGAAAGATACTGAAGAGGATACCGTAGAGGAACTGGCTATAGAGGACCTGGAAGCAAAAGGAGAGACAGAAGCTGGCACGGATGTCCAGAAAACGGACTCTGAAAGCCATGAGAAGAATTCAAAGGTATCGATAAACACAGATGATCAGGAAAGTACTGGAGAAACTCAAAAAACGGCATCAGATTCAGAAGAGAGTACGGACAATCAGGAAGGTGCAGAAGAGAATCTGGAATCAAAAGAAAAGATAGAAGATACTGGAGAAACAGCCACTGAGAAAAACACAGGCAGTCAGGAGAGCCTTGAAGAGATCACAGAAATAGAAACCGAAATAGGACAGGATACTGGCAATCAGGAAAATCCTGAAGAAAATTCTGAGGGAGAAGAAGTAGAGGGCTACAGTACAGATACCCAGAAAAGTTCCAGAAATAATTTGGCAACAACAACAGAGAAAGAACATGATACGGATGACCAGGGGAATTCAGAGGGAAATCCGGAAGTGCAAACCGAAGTCAAGGACCATATAAGTAGTTCGGGAAGTAATGAAGATAATTCAGAGGCAGAAATAAAAATAGATAAGGTTATAGATGACAAGAAAAATTCTAAAAAGAGTCAGGTAGCTGGAGAAGCAGAATGCTGCATCACAGATGACCAGAAAAGTTCCTGCAAGTCCACATCTCAGGAAGAAGAAACAGAAGAAAGCTCCGGTAGTACGGAAAAGCTGGAAGTGAACCTGAAAGCAAAAACATGTGAAGATAACAAGAAAGATAGTTCTGAATATTCCGGGACGGAAATTGAAACGAATACCGAATCATATGACGGTTCAAAAAACCCGGGACCTGTTGAAGTGGAAACAGAAGGAGCGGCTAACAGCGGGGAAACGGATCAGAGAAATGACGACCTGGAAACCCGGATTAATATTGAAGAAAGCAGCGGGTCATACATTGCGGAAATTAATGAGTCAAAACCGGATGAATCAGGGGAAAGCAGCTGGTACAATTTTCAATACATACTGTCACATGCCGATACTCTTCACTCATTTTATACTGCACATGAAAGCGTGAAGATAAGCTATAAAGGTCCCGAAGACCTCAAAAAACAGAAAGTGTACATATATCTTGTCAAAACACGCATCCCCAGTTTTTCAGACGATGCCGTTAAAAATATTACAGCCGGTACAGTCAGCTTTGAAGATATCTTCAGCAAAAATCTCGAATCTTACATCCAGATTCCTGAGACTTTGAACGAAAACGGAGACCTGTCTTCTCTGACGCTTGGCCCTCTTCCTGAAGGCAGTTACTGGGTCGTTATAACGCCTGCAGAAAATGAAACGAAATCCTCTGAGCAGGAAAAAACGATTCTTCTGGCGCATTATTTCAAAGTTCTGGAATACGAGATGAGAGCCAGAGCTCCGAATACACTTGAAGAAGGCGAAAACTTTGAAGTCAGACTGAACATGAAAAATGCGCCTGCTCAGAAAAACTATACCTGCTGCGCCGTACTTATAAGAGAAAATGCCAGCAGAACAAACACGAATATAAGTTCCGATGCCAGTGGCACAGAATCCATGTCCGGGACTTTTGCAGAGGGGCTCAGGATCATGGAATATATCGGACTCAAAGAAACAAACCTGGAGTCCGAAACCGGTAATGACAAGCTTGAGAAAGAAATCCTGGACCTTGCAGGCAAGGGCAGCGGCATTATAAGCATAGGAGAAGAAAACCAGAAAACGCTTTCTCTGACGACTTCAGACCTGCCCCCCGGAAATTACCTTCTCCTGGCAGGAGCATATGAAAAAGGCAAGGGCCTTGAAGGCATTGCCAAGGCAGAATTATCCATTCTTGAAGAAGAAAAGTCAACCGGATCAGATACAGAGCATAAATCAAACACTGACCTCTCAATAGAAAGTCAGAGATCTTCCACTCTGGAAAGCGTGAAGTCTGTTCTTGATACTTCAAGCTCATCAGGACTTGAGGGTCTTGAACCCCAGATAAGAGGAGAAACCCCACAGGCAGGAGGAATCGTCAATAGTCCTTCTAAGCTGATGTCCTTCCTCATAGGTTTTGTGGGAACGATTCTTATAGGGATTGCATTATTGAGCAGAAGGCGTTAAAGCCGGAAAGCAGGAAAAGAGATTAAGGATCAGTGTTTTATCCCAAAATTATTTCACTTTTTTATTTTTTATATTAAAAATGGTATAAAAATAAGAATTAAAAAAACTAAAAAAATAGTAAGTCAACTTTTAACAGGTCAACTTTTAACTTTTTCAAATCATTTAATAACAATAGTCTTATGAACCCACAACTTCCCTTCATAACCAGTGCACTTGATAGTCAGGCAACTAATATAATAACCAGTCTTTGCATACTTATGTACTGGATTTTTTAGTGAAGAAGTGATTTTTGTCCCTTCGAGAGATGTTCCATCTCCAAAGTCCCATCTGATATATGTCTCAGTGCCTTTTGACAGGTCTTTAAATTGCACGATTCTAGGATCGGTGCTGGAAGCAGCTACTGCTGTATAATCAATGGAATTACCCCCGCCGGTTAGACGTTCTGTTGCTGGAGGAGTTCCTGTACCAAGAGGAGTTTTGTATACAGTAATTGATGCCGAAGCTGCTGTAGACAATAAAGTCAACGCCATTACTATGGTAAAAATAGATAGTGTTATTTTCCATATAGAAAATCTATTATTTTTCATATTTTTTCCCTCATGTTTTTTCATAGTTTGATCCGGAAACACCCGGAATCAAAAAAATAACAGAATAAATTTACTCAGAAACTACAGGGTAAATTAACATATAAACATACTTATATTCAGGATATAAAAATAAAAAGCTGGAGACGAGTTTAAAACTTTATAATGCTTTATTTTTTTGTCTAAAACATTATGACAGTATAAATTCATTTATTAATGTTCTCAATTGTTATAATCAAAAAAATAAGGATTATGAGAAGATTATGTATTACTGGATCTTAAGAAAGTTCTTTTATTACTGGAGGAGCCGGAAAGATTCTTAATGGAAGAACCGTTTTTGCAGTAAAGAATAAGGTACAGAGACCATTAGAATGAGCAAAATCTTCGGTACATAATCTTTTGGAAACATTGGATGCAAGAAATATTAATAGTTTAAATTAATAATTAATATGAAAGGTTTTTATATTTTTGATATAATAGATTATATCGTGGAGAAGGATAATATGGGACTGCTAAGTGATTTTCTCAACTTTCTTGAGGGACAGTAAGTTGTTGAAGAGGTGAAATCTTAATGAGTCACCGATTTACTCCAAAAAGGAAAGGTCAGAAACCAAAATTCGATCACGAAAAGATCGAAGAACTCCTCAAAGCGGGTGAGAAACCCTTTAAGATTATGCTTTTGCTGGGCTGTTCTTATGGGGTTTTACGGTATGTACGAAAGAAAATGGGAAGAAAGAAAGTATAACTTTAAAAAAATATTTATTTATATTCGCTTAAGATACGATCTGTAAGAAATGTGTTGCTTTTAATGCGTTTTCCTGTTAACCTGATTATATTAATTCGTTGAGAGTGAAAAATATGACTAAAAGATTATTTGCAATAACCTGTACCTTCTTATTCATAACAGGTCATATGTTCAGGCGATGGAAACATATGCAAAAATCTCCTGTCTGGAGAGGATTTCTAAGCGAATCTATGTGGGTAGAGGACTATAGAAATCTATCACTGTTCAAGAAATTAATTTTCTGGGTGAATTATCCTTTCTCTTATGCCAAATTTTTATGGGTTGTTGTATGGGATCGTATTGACAGGTTATGCTTTGGAAATTCAGGAGCAAAATATACTAAAACCTGTATGGAATACCAGAAATCCTGTAAAGTACAGTAATATGAGAAGTTATTGGTTATGCTGAAAAAATTACTATTTCTGGTTTTGTTTGTTCATCAGAAATGAATAACGCTTTTTTTAACTGCTGTTTACAAAAATTAAAGCTTTTTATTAACTGCTATTTTAAAAAAAGACCTGTTTTTTTTATTTTAGTCAGGCAAATTTTGAAAAACTACGGTTGTGCAAAATTCTTTGCATCGGCGTACAAAAATTTCGAGTTACCTGTACCCTCTGAACCTGATGCAAGGGATTTAATAAACCCATTAAACTTCCTAACTTCCCCAATCCAAACAGTTTACTCAACAATGTTTATATGTGGGAAGGATTACAGTACAGAAGGATTTTTCCAAACATTTTATATTACTCATAGGATTACTTAATATAGCATGGCATGTAGAGACATGGCATGAAAGGTTAGTAAGAACAGGGTAGTTCATAGCAAATAAGTAATCTAAAAATGGTGTTTACAACTTAAAGAAGGTTCTTTTAATGAAATACTGGCAGCCGAAATACGAAACAATGGATCCCGAAGAACTGAAGAGACTTCAGCTAAAACGCCTGCAACACAGTGTAAAACTGGTCTATGACAACGTTCCTTTCTACAGGCAGAAATTTAAAGAGGCGGGAGTAACTCCTGAAGACATAAAAACTCTGGATGACGTCCACAAACTACCTTTCACCCGCAAAACAGACCTTCGGGACAATTATCCTTTCGGCCTTTTTGCTGCAAAAAAAGAAGATATAGTGAGAATCCACGCTTCTTCAGGAACCAGCGGAAAGCCAACGGTTGTCGGTTATACTGCAAAGGACATAGAGACATGGTCGGATATGATTGCCCGCAGCCTTACAATGATAGGCCTTTCAAAAGGTGACGTTGTCCAGAACTCCATGAATTATGGGCTCTTTACAGGCGGGCTCGGCTTCCACTACGGCGTTGAAAGAATGGGAGCCATGATTGTGCCTGCAGCAACAGGAAACACTGCCAGACAGCTCGAAATGATGATAGACTTCGGGGTAACCGCAGTCCACTGCACTCCTTCCTATGCCTTCTACCTGGCAGAAACCGCAGAAGAACTTGGCCTTATAGACAAGCTCTCCTTAAAAGCAGCCATCTTCGGCGGTGAACCCTGGTCAGAAAACACCCGCAAACAGCTCGAAAAGAGGCTCAACCTCAAAGCCTATGACTGCTACGGCTTATCCGAAATGTTCGGGCCCGGCGTAGGCTTCGAATGCCAGGAACAGAACGGCCTGCACATATGGAGCGACAACTTCCTTGTAGAAGTCCTTGACGAAAATGGGGAACAGGTATCCGAAGGTGAAAAAGGAGAACTCGTCCTCACCTCCATCAACAAGGAAGGCTTCTGCAACATCAGATACCGCACAGGCGACATGACAAAACTCCTCGAGTCCGAATGCGACTGCGGCAGGACAACCACAAGAATCTCCCGCCTGATGGGCAGGGCAGACGACATGCTGATCGTGAGGGGTATCAACGTTTTCCCCTCCCAGATCCAGGACGTAATCTCAAGAATTCCTCAGGTAGGAGAACACTTCCAGCTCATCCTCGACCGTAACAAACACATGTTAGACGAGCTCACAATCGAGGTCGAACTTGAAGATAATGCCTTTACTGGCGACCTCAAAGACCTTAAAGCTGTCCAGGACCACGTCCAGCATGAACTCAAAGCTGTTCTCAATATCCGCACAAACGTCGAACTGCTGGAGAAAGGCAGCATAGAGAGGACCGCAGGAAAGGCAAAGAGAATTATTGACAGGCGTCCGCAGCTTTAAACGCCGTGCAATTTAGAATTATTGTTAAGTAAATTAAATAATCAGGGAATTTTTATTCTCTGATTTTCTTAAACTTTTTTGCGTCCGTTAAACCAAACTTCAATTTTTTCTTGAAAAAGGGGGTGATAACCCCTGATCATTCTTCATCGTAATGGAGAATCTAATTCAGGCCGAATAATCATTTTTAAGCGGATTTTTTACGCTTTCGACTTTTTCCTTAAATAAATAGATTTAGATTATATAAATTCAATAGAATAATTTGTTCTTATTATTAAATAGTCCCTGAAAATATGTATCCGTTTATCGAAATAACAGAAAAAAGTAGGTAACTATTCAGGTAGGCTTAACAAGGCTACGCAATTTTTCCTCGTTCCGAGGAAAAATTGGATATAAAATGATTCCCTTTTGGCTTTATGAAACGTGATGAGATTCTTTCTTTCTGTGCTTCAAAT
>Ga0208825_1000843_pt1 | contig 26531 bp, 21 predicted proteins | sample AD_UKC113_MetaG_FD_184450 | JGI IMG/M metagenome (GOLD analysis project Ga0208825, IMG submission 184450) | Active sludge microbial communities of municipal wastewater-treating anaerobic digesters from Hong Kong - AD_UKC113_MetaG (SPAdes)... | ecosystem: Engineered > Bioreactor > Anaerobic >...
TATATTGTGCTTGTCTCCCAGTCTTATCAATGAACTTGCCCAAAATCCCGTTTGGGGAGTGCAAAGGTAATAACTTTTCTCCTCTAAACAAATATCTGGAGAAAAATATTTAATATAAAAACGAAGGGCCAGGTAACCCAAGAATGAAACCTGATTGTATTTGATGAACAAAGTGAAAATATTACATTTGTATTAATATAAATATTATCATGGAATCAAATAAAGTAGTAATAATTCCAACTTACAACGAAAAGGAAAACATATCGAAAATCATAAATACCATATTCAATCTAGAAGAAAAATTTCATATTCTTATAGTTGACGATGGTTCTCCTGATAACACTGCGGAAATTGTAAAAAGTTTGCAGACGGCTTATCCTGAAGAGCTTCATTTAATAGAAAGAGAAGGAAAACTCGGATTGGGCACTGCTTACATAACAGGTTTCAAATGGGCAATAGAAAGGAAATATGATTACATATTTGAAATGGATGCTGATTTCTCTCACAATCCTGAAGATTTGCCCAAACTTTACCATGAGGCCGAATCAGGAGCAGATCTTGTTATTGGATCCAGATATTGCAATGGCATTAGTGTGATTAATTGGCCCATTGGAAGAGTAATAATGTCATACTGTGCCTCTGTTTTTGTGCGTAAAGTATTGGGAATAAATGTGTATGACACTACTTCAGGCTTTAAATGCTATAAAAGAAAGCTTCTTGAGACAATCGATCTTGATAAAATTAGAATGAAAGGTTATGGATTTCAGATAGAAATGAAATATAATGCTTATAAGCTAGGATTTAAGATTAAAGAAGTACCAATTATTTTCATAGACAGAAAAGAAGGAACTTCTAAGATGAGCAGCAGCATATTTGGTGAGGCATTCTGGGGAGTACTCTGGATGAGACTCAGAAAAATAACCCCAAAACAATAATAGCAGGATGTCAATTTTGATTAAAAATGGAACTATAATAAATGAAGGACTCTCCTTTATTGGTAGTCTGATTTTGGATGGTGAAAGAATTACAAAAATTATAAACCACGAACATGGAGACAAGCTACCTTTATTATCCTCTTTCAAAAAGGTTATTGATGCAGAAGGTTTAATAATAGTTCCTGGAATAATTGATGATCAGGTCCATTTCAGAGAACCAGGAAATACACACAAGGGAAATATAGAAAGTGAAAGTGCTGCAGCAGTACTTGGGGGTGTTACTTCATATATGGATATGCCCAATAATAATCCTCCAACTGTTACTATTGATCTTTTAGAACAGAAAAATTCCATTGCTGCTCAGACTTCCTATGCAAACTGGTCATTTTACTTAGGAGCCACAAATAACAATATTGAAGAACTTAAAAAAATAGATCCTTCAAAAACATGTGGAATTAAAGCTTTTATGGGATCCTCTACTGGCAATTTGCTTATTGATGATCCTGAAGCATTGGAAAAACTCTTTAGAGAGAGTAAAGTATTAATTGCAACACATTGTGAAGAGGAATCAATTATTAAGGCCAACCTTAAATTGGCAAAAGAACATTATGGAGACAACATCACAGTCGAAGAACATCCTGCAATAAGGAGCAGAGAAGCATGTATCACATCTACTGCCAAGGCAATCGATTTGGCAATTAGAAATATGAGCAGATTGCATATTTTACATGTAAGTACAGCTGAAGAAATTACCATGATTGAGAAAGCTGCCAGAATTAATCCGGGAATTACCGGAGAAGTATGTGTTCATTATATGATATTTGACAGCTCTGATTATAAAAAATTTGGGAACTTAATTAAGTGTAATCCTGCTATAAAAAATAAAGAAGACAGGGAAGCAATAATTATGGCTGTAAAAAACGGCATCATAAAAGTCGTTGCAACAGATCATGCACCTCATACCTTGGAAGAGAAAAATCTCAGGTATATTGATGCTCCATCAGGACTTCCACTTATTCAGCACAGTTTTCAGATTATGTGGGATCTTCATAAAAACGGCCATTTTTCGAAGTTTGACGTCATTGACAGACTTTCCCACTCTCCTGCAAATAATTTTAATATTGTAAAAAGGGGCTTCCTAAGAGAAGGATACTATGCAGACATACTTATTTTTAACCCAAATCTCGAAGATTCAGTTACTTCTGTCAATCCTGCATATAAATGTGGGTGGTCACCATTTAAGAATCATACATTCAGTTCTTCAATAATTCATACATTTGTAAATGGGATACAAGTTGTGAAAAACGGGAAACTTACTGGAGACAAAGGTGGAAAGAGATTAGAATTTAGTTATGAAAAATAGAGAGTCTGCAATTAAGTTTATTCCTATTATAATTGCCACTATCCTTTGGGGGTTTTCTTTTATCTGGACCAATCAACTTCTTCAAAACCAGATCCCTGTTTTTACTATTATTTTCATAAGATTAAGCCTTGCGGCTATTATTCTATCGACTGTTTCCATCTTCCTCAAACAGTTACAAAAAATAGAAAGAAAGGATATTCTGTGGTTCCTGTTGCTAGTATTTTGTGAACCATTCATGTATTTCATAGGAGAGACCTTTGGATTAAAAGCTGTTAACTCACCGACTATTGGCGCAATCATAGTAGCCACAATACCAGTATTTTCCATGATTGCCGGCATATATTTTTACAAGGAAAGAATTTCAAAACTAAATATACTTGGCATTTTAATGACTTTACCGGGAATTTTGCTGGTAGTTTTAGAAAACGGTTGGGATACTAAAGTTAGTTTAAATGGTATTCTTCTTTTGTTTCTCGCCGTTTTTTCTGCCACAGGATATTCAGTAGTAGTGAGACGATTATCGGATAAATACAATAGTTATACAATTGTATCATTCCAAAACATTATCGGAGCCATTTACTTTCTTCCTCTTTTCCTGATTTATAATGGTAAAGACTTCTCTTTTGAGAGGATTCTATCAATAAAATTTATATATCCCATACTTGCTCTTGCTGCGTTATGTTCAGTTCTTGCCTTTGTATTCTTTGTCAATTCCATAAGAGTTCTGGGTGTCGCAAGAACAAATTTCTTTTCTTCCCTGATTCCTGCTGTTTCTGCTGCAGGAGCTTTCATGCTTGGACAAGAAGGAATGAGTTATACAAAAGCTGTCGGTATAGTAGTTGTTATAATTGGTGTAATAATCGCTCAAAGAGATAAGAAATCTAATTTGACTTAAGACTAAGCTGTATCCTACCTCTCTTCAGATCAACTTCAATTACTCTGACCTTAACGTGTTGATGAAGTTTGAGCACCTCATTGGGGCTTGAAATAAATTTATCTGACATTTGTGAAATGTGGATTAGCCCATCCTGTTTAATACCTATATCTACAAATGCCCCAAAATTTGTAATATTTGTGATGATTCCAGGTAAAATCATACCCACTCTCAGATCTTCTATAGTTTGAACGTCAGGAGCAAATTCCATAACAGTTGCTATACGGCGAGGATCTCTTCCCGGCTTTGCCAGCTCTGCCATAATATCATTTAAAGTAGGAAGCCCTACTTCCTTGTCTATATATTTTCTGACATTAACCTGCCTTCTGATTTGATCTTCTCTTATCAGATCAGACACTGAACAGTTTACATCTTTTGCCATCTTTTCTACAAGTGCGTATCTTTCTGGGTGGACAGCAGAGTTGTCAAGAGGATTGGCAGCATTAGTTATTCTTAAGAAACCGGCACATTGTTCGAAAGCCTTATCTCCAAGCCTCTTAATTTTTTTAAGCTCATATCTAGACCTGAAAGGACCATTTTCGCTTCGATAGTCCACAATACTTTGAGCCAAGGATGGACCTATCCCTGAAACATATTTTAGCAAATGCTTACTTGCTGTGTTTAAATTAACTCCCACACTATTTACACAACTTACTACGGTATTATCGAGCATCTCCCGAAGTAATGTCTGATCCACATCATGCTGGTATTGTCCAATTCCAAGAGATTTTGGGTCAATTTTAACTAGCTCAGCCAAAGGATCCATTACTCTTCTTCCTATTGAAACAGCACCTCTAACAGTAACATCATAATTAGGAAACTCTTCTCTCGCAACAGGAGAAGCAGAATATACTGATGCTCCGTCCTCACTTACCATATAAACTTGTAATCCCGGAGGCATGGCTATTTTCTTAATAAAAGATTCTGTTTCCCGACTTGCAGTTCCGTCGCCAATAGCAATTACTTCAATTTTATATGACTCAATGAGATTTGATATTTTTTTTATTGAAGCAATCTTTTCATTTTGAGGAGGATGAGGATAAATTGTATCATTATGTAACAATTTACCTTGAGAGTCAAGACAAACAATCTTACAGCCGGTTCTAAAACCAGGGTCAATAGCTAAAACTCTCTTCTCACCTACAGGTGGTGCAAGTAAAAGTGCTGACAGATTTTCACCAAAAACTTTAACTGATTCTAAATCTGCTTTCTCTTTTGCGATTTTAAGAGCCTCATTCTCAATGGAAGGAGCAAGAAGTCTTTTATAGGAATCTTCAATAGCAATTTCTACTTGCTTTAATGCACTTCTACTACATCTTTTGTCAGACGGAATAATTTCTTTTCGAATGATCTCAACAGGCAATTGCTGGTCAATATCTATCTTATAAACCAACTCACCTTCATTAAACCCTCTCAAAATCGCCAAAAGCCTGTGAGATGGAATATTATTCAAATCACCTGTGAAATTGAAATAGTTTTTGTACTTGCTTTCATCCACCTCTTTAACATTTTTTTGCGGAGATGAAACTATTTTACCTTTTTTTAGATATTCCCGCCTCAATCTCTCTCTAATATTTGAATTTTCACTAATCCATTCGGCTAATATATCTCTTGCCCCTGAAAGTGCTGAATCCACATCTTCAACATCTTCATTAAGATATTTTTCTGCCTCGGCCTCACAATTTTCGAGTGAAAAAGAAAAAATTTTGTAAGCAAGAGGTTCAAGACCTCTTGCTTTGGCAATGGAAGCTTTTGTTTTTCTTTTGGGCTTATAAGGAAGATATAAATCTTCAAGTCTGTTTGCATCGATAGTATATAGTATCAACTCTTTCAGATCGGAAGTTAATTTTCCTTGCTCTTCAATACTTCTGATTATTGCGGTTTTACGTTTATCTAGTTCATTGAACTTATTGTAATAATGTTTAATCTCTGATACTTGTACTTCATTTAACGATCCTGTTCTTTCCTTTCTGTACCTGGAAATAAAAGGTACAGTTGCACCTTCTTCTAAAAGCTGTACGCAATGTTCAACCTGCCATGCAGATATGGACATGCTTGAAGTAATATAATTAATATATAGACTATTCATGAGAAACTTGTTGCAATTGTTCTCTATATGCAAAAAATATTTTTGACTTTGAGACAAATCCTTTATAATGTCCTTCAAGATCAATAACCGGAAAATTCCATGCACCAGTCTCCTCAAATTTCCTCATGACAGACTCCATTTTTTCTTTTTCATAGACATAGGCAGGAGGCTGTATCATTACGTCTAAAACTTGTTTTGAATCATAAAGAGAGAGATCGAACATAATATGACGAATATCATCGAGAAGGATTATTCCTACAAGAACTCCATCTTTTGTAACAACAGGAAAAATATTCCTTTTACAATTGGAAATCAAATCCACAAGATCTCTTAGATGTTTATGAGGTTCAATCGGTACAAAATCAGTCTCAATAAGGTCAGAAGTTTTTAAAAGGGTTAGTACAGCCCTATCACTGTCGTGAGTCAATAAATCACCCTCATTTGCAATTCTTTTGGTGTATATTGAATATTTTTCAAATCTCCTCATAGTGGCAAAAGAGACAACCGATACAATAATAAGAGGAATCAGCAAAATATACCCCCCCGAAATCTCAGCAATCAGAAATATGGCAGTCATCGGAGCCTGCATCACTCCTGCCATAAGTCCTGCCATGCCGGCAAGGGCGAAATTAGCCTCTGGAATTCCATATCCTCCGACAAGATTTATAAAACGGCTGAAAACAAATCCAAGCAATCCTCCAACGACAAGTGTAGGGCCAAATGTTCCTCCTACTCCTCCACCTGAATTAGTTAAAGACATTGCTAAAACTTTGAAAACAAGTACAGCAAGAAAAAAAACAGGTACAGCCCATTGATTATTAAATACATTACCAAAAATATTGGTTTTTATAGCAGAATTTACATCATTATTTAATAGAGCAGTAAGAGAATCGTAGCCCTCTCCATAAAGTGGAGGAAAGAGTAAAATCAATATTCCAAGAGCAAGAGATGTAATAAGCCACCTTGTATATGGATTTTTTACCAATTTTATCTTATCTTCAATAAAAAGCGCTGTTCTCATAAAATAAAGAGAAAAAAATCCACATACTATACCCAAAATAATATAAAAAGGTATATTGTGCATGCTGAACATCTGGATACTGTTGCTAAATACAACTGATTCCCCCAGAAATAGAAATGATACAGTAGTGGCAGTGACTGTTGAAACCAGTAAAGGGACTATTGAGGTCATAGATACATTAAACATCAATACCTCAAGAGTAAAGAGAATTCCTGCAAGTGGAGCTTTAAAAATGCCGGCTATTGCACCAGCAGCTCCACAACCAAGGAGAATAGTCATGTTCTTATAAGAAAGACCCAGCCTTTGAGCAAGATTTGAACCTATAGCTGCTCCTGTATAAACAATTGGAGCTTCTGCACCGACTGAACCACCAAAACCTATAGTAAATGAACTTGATACAAGAGAGCTCCAAATATTATGCTTCTTAATTTTTGAATCATGTTTGGCAATAGCCTGCAAAACTTTTGTAACACCGTGACTGATATTATCCTTTACAACATATTTTACAAATAAAAGTGAAAGAAGCATACCAATGCCTGGATATAGCAAATAGAGCCAACTGTCTGAAGAACCACTGAACCAGCCTTTGAGAAGTTGGCTTATAAAACGAATTGAATATTTTAAAAATACTGCAGCCAATCCGCTGCAAAACCCGACAATTAATGCCAAGAAGAGCAACATATTACTCTCAGGCATCTCTTTTATTCGATCCTTGATTTTAATGGTATGTGATAAAAAAAAAGTCATTATATTTTAGACACGAAAGTACAAAAAAAAGGGCGAATAACTACCCAGCCTTGTATAAGTAAATATAATAAAATCTGTTAGTCGTCTGAATCCTCCTCTTCAGAGAAAGCAGGAGATGCATCATCGTCAGGAAATTCATCAGGTTCATCAACTTCATCTTCAGCATAACCTGAACCAAAAAGTCCTTGCTCCGCATCTTCATAATCATCAATCTTCACGTCAATTTTGACAAGATAAATTGCATCAGAAACTTCAAGTGAAATTGCATAAAAAAAAGTACCGTCAGGTTTGTCCACTTTGAAGATTTCACCCATATAATCGGTATAGCCTCTTGGATATTTTTCCTTAAACGCTGCCATAAGCTCAGGACTCATATTTGCATAGCTTATAACTGCTCTTCGTTTTGCAGAATTCATTTTATTAGTGTTTGTCTTTTTATCCATTACCGTAAAGTGAGTTCATTGTTGTTTGGGCTGCAATTATAATGCAAATTTTTATATTAAGTCAAATTTTATCACTTTTTCTTGAAAAAAATGACCTTTGTTTTTTTCTGTTTATCAAATCTCTTTCCACATATATGTTTTTCATTGTTTTAGGGTCAATTCCAGCATAAAATGCCACTGATGATCTTGTCATAGGTGTAGGTGTAAAATCCTGGACTTGATCAAGCCTGATTCCTCTTAATGCAGGGTTCTCAGATAGAGTCCTCATATCGCAAATTGTGCAGCCAGGATGGCTTGACATAAAATAAGGAATTATTTGATAATTCAATCTTTCTTCTTTTGTAATTCTACTAAATTCTTCTCTTAAAAATATAAAAGAGCTGAAAGATGGCTTCCCCATTGCCTTGAGAACATGTTCTTCAGTGTGTTCAGGAGCAATTTTAAACCATCCGGAAGTGTGTCTTGTTACAACCTCTCTGAAATATCTTTTACATGTTTCATCAAGATATCCTGTTTCATTAAGAATCAAATCATACCTTATGCCACTTCCTATAAATATTTTTTTTACGCCTTTTACTTTTTCAATTTCACGATAAAGCTCAAGTAAAGTAGAGAGATCTCTATTAAGATTATTACAGATCTTCGGATAAATACAACTTTCTTTACTGCATTTTTTACAAATCTCAAGGTTTTTCCCATGCATTCCATACATATTGGCAGTTGGACCACCCACGTCTGATATTATCCCTTTGAACTCCGCCATAGATGACATTCTTAAAACTTCTTTCAAAATAGATTTTTTGGAGCGAGACTGAACAAATTTACCCTGGTGAGCCGAAATAGTACAGAAACTGCATGAGCCAAAACAACCACGATGAGTGTTTATCGAGAACTTAATCATTTCATATGCAGGTATCAGTTTATCCTTGTATCTTGGATGCGGTTTTCTTGAGTAAGGTAAATCATAATATGAATCAAGTTCTTGTTGGGACAAAAGTCCATAAGGAGGATTAATGTGGACAAATCTCCCCTGTGCTGGCTCAATAATATGCCTTGCATTAAGTGAAATTGATTCCTTCTCAATCAAATTAAAATTATTAACAAAAGTTTTTTTATTTTGCAGGCACTCCTCATAGGAATTCAATAATAATTTACTGTCAGATAAATTTACATCTTCAAAATCACTTAGATAACCAATTTGAGGTATAGTGTGTAATTGCTCGATAGATGCTTTTGATGCCAGTTTTCTGGCAATTTCAATAATGGATTTTTCACCCATTCCATATACAAGAATATCAGCTCCGGAATCAAAAAGAATGGATGGCTGCAAAGCATCTTTCCAATAGTCATAATGTGTAAGACGTCTCAGTGAGGCCTCTATGCCCCCAATAACTAATGGCACATCAGGATAAAGTCTTTTAAGGATTTGCGAATACACTGTCACTGCATAGTCCGGTCTTTGTCCTGATTTCCCGCCAGGCGTATATGCATCGTTACTCCTTAGCCGCTTATTGGCGGTATAATGATTTACCATGGAATCCATCACACCAGAATTAACTCCAAAAAAAAGTCGGGGTTTCCCCAACTTGCGAAAATCACGTAAATCATCCCGCCAATTTGGCTGAGGCACAACTGCAACTCTGTATCCTTCTTCCTGAAGCACTCTTGCAATAACAGCAGTACCAAAAGATGGGTGATCGACAAATGCATCACCCGAAAAAATTATAACATCAATGTAATCCCATTCGAGAGCTTCTACTTCTTTTTTTGAAGTAGGAATAAAATTATCTGAAACTGAAATCATTTTTACATTCTTTCTGGAAGAGTGATACCAAGGATTTTCATTCCTTTTGAAAGCACATTTGCAATTTTTGATATGAGAGCAAGTCTCTGGTCTCTATGCTTAGCATCATCTTCTTTTAAAACGGATACTTCGTGATAGTATTGGTTGAATTCTTTAGCCAAATCATAACAATAATTGGCAATAAGTGCTGGAGAAAACTCTTCACCTCCTTCCTTTATCCTGTCCGGAAAAAGAGTCAGCAGTTTTATTATTTCTATCTCTTTTTCATTAAAATCCACATCATTAAGACCTGGAACAAATTCATAATCGATGGCCTTCCTAAGTATTGATTTGATTCTCGCATGAGTATATTGAATAAACGGTCCCGTGTTACCATTAAAATCAATTGATTCCTTTGGATCAAACAACATTGTTTTCTTAGGATCAACTTTAATTATAAAATATTTAAGTGCGCCCAAGCCCAAAATTTCAAAAAGGTTTTCCTGTTCCTCTTTACTCATATTTGCTAGTTTACCTAGTTCAAGAGAGGTTTCTTTTGCAGTATTAACCATATTCTCTATAAGATCATCTGCATCAACTACTGTCCCTTCCCTGGATTTCATTTTCCCTTCTGGGAGTTCAACCATTCCATATGACAAGTGATAAATTGAATCAGCCCAATTGAAACCGAGTTTTTTAAGAATCAATTTAAGTACTTGGAAATGATAATTCTGCTCGTTTCCCACTACATAAATATGTTCATCAAGATTATATTCGGAAAATCGTTGATGAGCTGTCCCCAAATCCTGTGTTATATATACAGACGTTCCATCTGATCTGAGAAGTAGCTTCTCATCAAGACCATCTGAAGTAAGGTCACACCATACAGATCCATCTTCTTTTTCAAAAAACACACCTTTCTCTAGACCAATCTTAACAAGAGCTTTACCAAGAAGATATGTTTGAGACTCATAATAAATCCTGTCAAATTCAATCCCCAATCTTTTATAGGTCACATCAAATCCTTTATATACCCAAGAATTCATTGTAGACCACAAATCTCTTACCTCTTTATCTCCATTTTCCCATTTAACAAGCATTGCCTGAGCTTCTCGCATTATTGGAGCATTTTTTTCAGCATCTTCCTTCGAGATACCATTTGCTACCAATTCCTCCACTTCCTTCTTGTATTCGTCATTAAATGCTACATAATATTTGCCAACAAAGTGGTCTCCTTTAATGCCTGTTGTTTCAGGGGTTTCTCCTTTTGCTTCTCTCAACCATGCTATCATCGACTTGCAAATGTGAATTCCCCTGTCATTCACCAAATTAACCTTTATGACATTATGACCGTTTGCCTCAAGCAACTTTGAAAGAGACCAACCAAGCAAATTATTCCTTATATGACCAAGATGAAGAGGTTTATTGGTATTTGGAGAAGAAAATTCCACCATAATATTTTTACCTGAAGGTTTTGCCTGACCAAAATCTTCATTATCATATATTTCCTTGAATATATTATACCAGTATCTACTCGAAAGTTTTATATTCAAAAAGCCTTTAACAACATTAAATGAGGCAATGTCAGAATCATGCTCCTTAATATAAGATCCGACCTCTTCTCCTGTAACTTCAGGTGGTTTTTTGGAAAATTTCACCAATGGAAATATAACGGCTGTTAGGTCTCCTTCAAACTCTTTTCTTGTAGCTTGTATCTGAATAATTTCTTTTCCGGCATTAACTCCGTACAATTCAGAAATTGCTTCATTTACTTTTTCTTTTATAAGCTCTTCAGGATTCATAGTATTTTTTGTTAGCAGCAAAATATTTTTTCATTTCTCTCTTTACATTAGGAGCAAGCAAAATAAGACAAGTCATCGTAGGAATAGCCATAAGGGCATATGCACTGTCAATCACTCCAACCACCACATCAACAGATATTACAGCACCTACTATCAACATTATAAGAAAGAAATAATTATAATAATGAGCATATTTGGCTCCAAATAAGAAGTTAGTACATTTTACTCCATAGTATGAGTAGGAAAACATTGTTGAAAACGCAAAAATAATAGATATAAGCATCAAAAAATAACTCCCAAGTCCTGGAATTGAAGCTTCAAACGAATTTATAGCCATTTGTATCCCCTGAATTTGTGATACTTCATACTGAGCATTTATTAAAATAGCAAATGCCGTCAAGGTACAAACTAATCCTGAATCAATTGAAGGAGCAATCATGGCAACAAGACCTTCTCTAACAGGTTCACTGTTTTTAGAAGCCCCGTGCATCATTGAGGCAGTACCCACCCCTGCCTCATTTACAAAAACTGCTCGCCTTGCACCTATCACGATAGCAGAGCCGGCCAGTCCTCCTAAACCTGCTTTGAACTGAAATGCCTGAGTAAATATATCACTCAAAATATCTGGGATAAGAGGAAGATTAGTTACAATTATATACCCTACAAGAATAAAATAAAGAGCTATCATAGTTGGGACAAGTTTGGCTGAAACTTTGGAAATACGCTCGATTCCACCTAAAACAACAATCGAGACAATAACACATATAAAAATCCCGATCCCCAATTTAAGGCCAAATGTACTTTTGTAACCATTTGGCACTACAAATGTTGCAATCAGCGCCTCCGTAAGTTGGTTTGCCTGCATAAGACAAAGAGTACCTATTAAACCAAAAACAGAAAAGAAAATGGCCATTGGTTTCCATTTTGGTCCTAATCCTTTAGTAATCATATACATTGGACCACCCTGAGGTTCACCGTTGGAATCCTTACCCTTGAACATAATTGTGAGAGTTCCTTCGAAAAACTTCGTTGCCATACCGACAACAGCACTCACCCACATCCAAAAAATAGTACCCGGACCTCCCATTGTAATGGCAACGGCAACTCCGGAAATATTTCCCATTCCTACCGTTGCAGCAATTGCACTTGTCAATGCCTGAAAAGAACTAATCTGTCCAGGTGCGTCATTTTCCTTTTTATTTAAAGACTTTAATGCCCTGCCATAATATCTAAATGGAACAAATCCAGAATATATTAAAAAAAACAATCCTCCACCAATTAAAAGTAAAAATAGAGGCATGCCCCAGATCCAATTACTAAAACTAACTATCGCATCTCCAATTGCCTTCCAGAATTCAGCCATATATATAATTTAAAAAAAAAAGTAATGTAATGTGCAAATATAATTAATCCGAAGGATTGGACAATTTTAGTTTTTCTGCAGCAAAATTTACAGTTGTACCTTGAACAAGCAGTGAGACAAGAGTAATAAAAAATACAATGTTAAACATATGACCCGCATTCTCCAATCCTGCAGTTAAAGGATACGTTGCAAAAATAATTGGAACAGCTCCTTTGAGCCCTACCCAAGAAACATAGTGCTTAGCTCTATTTGAAATATGCTTGAACGGTGCAAGACATAAAAAAATAGTAGCAGGCCTTGCAATCGCAACCATAACAAAGGTAACGGCAAGACCAATGCCCATAATATGAGGTAATTCGCTCGGATTTACAAGTAGGCCAAGTGACAAAACATAATTAACTGAAAAAAACATGCTAAGTGCTACCACACCAATAAACTGAGCAGTAGAAGCATTATTGAATTGAATACCTACGCCATCGCTTCCAAACACCATCCCAATAATCAAAAACAAAAGCAGGACAGGTACTCCAAAACGGTACGCTGCCCTGCTTGCAAAAATACTTATCAGAAATAATACCGATCCACCAAGTAAAATATATTGTGGATTCAATACCATTACATCAAGCCTCTATTTCTTAAAAGTGGTTCTATTCCGGGTTGTTTTCCTCTAAAATTGACATATAGAGTCATTGCTTCATCCTCGTCAGCTCTCTCGAGTATTTCTTTTCTAAATTTAGTAGAAACATCTTTGTTAAAGATATTACCTGTCTCTTTAAACGCCTCAAATGCGTCACTGTCGAGCACTTCTGCCCAGATATATGAATAATAGCCTGCTGTATATCCACCTGTAAAAGTATGCTGAAAATAAGTGCTTCTATATCTTGGTGGAATTTGAGGTATAAGACCCCTGTCTGACAAAGCTTTTGTTTCAAAAGCGATGACGTCAAAATCAGAAGGAATCTCTTTCAAAATATGATAATCCATATCTAAAAGAGAAGCTGCCAAGTATTCAGTAGTAGCAAAACCTTGACCATATTTTCCAGAATTGACCATCTTGTCAACAAGTTCCTGAGGGATTACTTCTCCACTAAGATAGTGTTTTGCGTATACTTTAAGAACTTGAGGTTCAAAAGCCCAATGTTCCATAATCTGTGAAGGAAGTTCAACAAAATCTCTTGTCATTCCACCCAGGCCACTATAATGAACATCCTTGAGAAGACCTGCAAGAGCATGTCCAAATTCATGAAACATGGTTTCTGTCTCATCAACGCTTAAAAGCGCCGGTTCATTTCCTATAGGTCTGGTGAAATTACCAACAATGATCATCAAAGGAGCAACTCTTTTTCCATCTTTATATGTTTGAGAGCGAAAACCACTACACCATGCTCCGCCTTTTTTTTCTCCCGGTCTTGCAAACATATCCATAAAAAGAACTCCAAGATGTGTGCCGTCTGCATCTTTACACTCATAAGCAGTTGTCTCATCATTAGGAAGTGGTACTGAATCAAGAGGTGTAAAAGTTATGCCGTATAGCTGATTTGCGACATAGAAAATGCCTTCTCTCACATTCTCCAGTTTAAAATAAGGACGAAGCAGCGAGTCACTGATATTATATTTCTTAGAAAGGCTTTTTTCAAAATAATATCTCCAATCCTCAGGTCCTATTTCTCCCCTATAACCTTCTGACTCTGCAACTGCTTTTATATCTTTTAACTCATTCGCAGCAACTTTAAGGGAAGGAGTCCATAGTTTATTAAGCAAATCATACACAGCCTCAGGTGTTTTGGCCATCCTGTCATCCAGCTGATACTGTGCAAAATTTTCATAACCTAGTATCTTGGCTTTGTCCAGTCTTAATTTTATCAGTTTTTTGATAATCTCTTTGTTGTCATATTCATTGTTATTGTTGCATCGATTGAGGTATGCATCAAGAATTTGCTTTCTTTGTTCCTTATTTCTTGACTGTTGGAGGAATGGCATAATGCTGGGATTGTCAAGGCCGAATACCCACTTTCCTTCAAGACCTTCTTTTGCTGCCCTTTCTGCAGCCGCAGCAATTAAAGATGGCGACATCCCTTCCAAGTCTGCCTTGTTGTCAATTACAAGTTTGTAATTTTTTGTTTCAGTAAGTAAATTTTGAGAGAAAGTTAGCTGTAATGACGCTATTTCCTGATTAATCTTTTTCAACTCCTCTTTTTTATCTTCAGGAAGATTGGCTCCACTTCTTTCAAAATCTTTATAAATTTCTGTAACCAATCTCATTTGTTCAGGATTCAAACCTAGTGAATCTCTCTTATCGTAAACGCTTTTAATTCTTTTAAAAAGTCCGGCGTTCAAGATTATTTCGTTATAATGCTTGCTGACAAGAGGAGAAAGCTCTTTGGCAATAGACATAATACTGTCGTTCGATTTTGTCCCCTGCACATTTGAAAAAACTGCAGAAACTCTGTCTAATAGCTCTCCAGATACATCATAAGCTTCGATGGTGTTTTCAAATGTAGCTTCTTCCTTATTGTTCACAATAGCTTTAATCTCTTCATTATGCCTTTTCATGGCCTCAGTATAGGCAGGCATAAAATGATCAACCTTTATTTGATCAAAAGGAGGAATCTCGAATGGTGTCTCCCATTCATTCAAAAGAGGATTGTTATCTGCCTTGTTAGTGCACGAAACAACCGTTAATAAACACACTAACATCATGATAAGTGGTGTTTTTTTCATATGTATAAAGTTTGAGATTATTTTAAAGTTTTAAATGCATATAATTATCCAAGATATGATTTAAGAAGTTTACTTCTTGCACTATGTCTTAAACGTCTTATAGCTTTTTCCTTAATCTGTCTAACTCTCTCTCTTGTCAAACCAAAATGCTCACCAATCTCTTCAAGTGTCATCTCATTTGTTCCTATTCCAAAAAAGTACTTGATAATATCTCTCTCTCTTTCAGTAAGAGTAGACAAAGCACGTTCTATCTCCTTGTTAAGAGATTCGTTGACAAGACCTTTGTCGGCATTGGGAGAATCATTGTTAACCAGTACATCAAGCAAATTGTTGTCTTCTCCATCCACAAAAGGAGCATCTACAGACACGTGTCTCCCTGAAACTCTCAATGTATCTGCAATCTTTTCTTTAGGAATATCAAGAATTTCTGCAAGTTCTTCTGACGAAGGCATTCGTTCATTCTCCTGCTCAAACTTTGATAGAGCTTTATTAATTTTATTAAGTGAACCTACCTGATTGAGCGGTAAGCGAACAATCCTTGACTGTTCTGCAAGAGCTTGAAGAATAGATTGACGTATCCACCAGACTGCATACGAAATAAATTTAAAACCTCTCGTTTCATCAAACTTTTCTGCCGCTTTGATCAAGCCAAGGTTGCCCTCATTAATCAAATCAGGAAGACTTAAACCTTGGTTTTGATACTGTTTAGCCACAGAAACGACAAAACGAAGATTTGCTCTAGTGAGTTTCTCAAGAGCTTCCTGATCGCCCTTTTTGATCCTTTGAGCCAATTCAACTTCGTCTTCAACCGTAATTAATTCTTCTCTTCCTATCTCTTGTAAATACTTGTCGAGAGAAGCGCTCTCTCTGTTGGTAATTGATTTGGTAATCTTAAGTTGTCTCATTCAAATATACTGTACTACAAAGTTAAAACAAATTAATCTAAGCCACAAAATTAAAGTCCCATACCATAGTAAACTACTCTGCCGTCAGGATAAACACCTTCAACAAGCAAAGACCTGCCACTTTTCTTAATAATTGCAAGTACTTCAGATGGTTCATTAACTTCTACCTGATTAATATATGTAATAATAAACCCAGGTTTGATGCCTGCCTCTCTGAATTTTCCGCTTCCCACAGAAGTTACTTCAACTCCATTTCTAAGCGAAAGTTTTTTAAGAGTTTCTTTTGAAGCTTTTTGTAAAGTTGCTCCTATAATGTTTTGCAATTCAGCATTGATACTTCCTTCGTACAATAATTTACTATTTTCCTCCTGCAAAATAACTGAAATTAATCTAGGCTTACCATCTCGGAGAATTTCAACATTAATTTTATCATTCGGCCTGTATTTACTTATTTGTTCCTGAACTGCCGGTGATGAATTGACAGGCTGTCCATTGATTGAAATAATAATGTCAGATGGTTTTATTCCAGACTTATCTGCAGCTCCTCCCTTCATAACATCTGTGACAAGTACTCCTTTTATGTCTTTCATGTTCATACGTTTAGCCACTTCGCTGTCAATTTCCTGCATAGAAACACCCAACATCGCTCTTTTAACCTCTCCGAAATTTATAAAGTCATTAACAACTTTTTGGGCGATAGAAGCCGGAACAGCAAAAGAGTAGCCTGTGAATGAACCAGTTCTAGATGCAATAGCTGTGTTAATACCAACCAATTCTCCCTTTACATTCACAAGTGCTCCACCACTGTTCCCGGGATTTACAGCCGCGTCTGTCTGAATAAATGATTCTATTTTAAATTTACCATCACTAAAGTTACTGTCATAAGAAGACATGCTTCTTCTCTTGGCGCTGATAATTCCTGCTGTAATTGTATTCGTCAAATTGTAGGGATTTCCTATAGCTATTACCCATTCTCCCAACCTGAGAGAGTCAGAATCGCCAAATTCAAGATATGGTAACCCTGTAGCATCAATTTTAATAAGGGCTATGTCTGTTGCTTCATCTGCCCCAATTAACTTTGCCTTATATGTTTGATTGTTTTCGAGAGTTACAGAAATCTCATTAGCTCCAGACACAACATGACTATTTGTCACGATATATCCGTCAGGATGAATGATAACACCAGAACCTGCAGTAAGCTGTTCTCTTTGCAAGGGTTGAGGATTACTGTATCCAAAGAAAAAATCAAATAAAGAGTACATAGGTACTGTACTTGTTGAGATAACTTTGACATGGACAACAGCTTTAACACATTTCTCAGCAGCATATGTAAAATCAGGATAAGATTGAGTAGTAAGACTTACCCTGCTAAGTTGTGCAAATTGAGGATCTGTTTGACTGACTGAACGTGAATTATCTACATGCTTAACAACTGCAACAGAGGTTAATACACTTATAATCACCGATAAAAAAACAACAAGTATATTTCTTTTCATAACTTATTAATTTAATTCACTATTAATAATCAATTTTGCAAACAAAAAAGTTCAAAATATATGCCATAAAAAAAAAATTTTATCTTTGTAAAAATTAAAATTTTATGAAGTTTTTAGTATCAAGCACAGAATTATTAGCACGTCTTCAATCCGTATCGAGAGTAATTTCATCTAAAAACACCATTACTATTCTCGATAATTTCCTTTTTGTGCTTAAGGACGGGTATCTGAATATCACTGCATCAGATCTTGAGACAAGTCTTAAAGCATCGATGATTATCGATAATATCTCAGAAGAAGGAGAGATTACAATCCCTGCAAGACTTTTGGTAGATTCTCTAAAAGAATTTCCAGATCAGCCACTTGAATTTAAGACAAATCCTGCCTCTACAGCTGTAGAGATAACTTGGGCGAGTGGCAATTATATTATACCCTGTAATTCAGCCGAAGACTATCCAACTATTCCCGAATTAACGAATGATTTTACAGAAATACATATTCCTTCAACATTATTGTCTGAAGGTATTAACAGGACACTGTATGCTACAGCAGATGAGGAACTTAGACCTGTAATGAACGGGATTTTCTTTGACATTGATTCTGAACAAACTACTCTAGTTGCTTCTGATGCTCACAAACTTGTCTGTTTTACAAGAAAAGATATTAACTCAGATAAGAAGTCTTCATTCATTCTTCCTAAAAAACCAGCTTCAATCTTAAAAACAATTCTTACAAAATTCAATGAAGATGTAACTATACGGTTCGACTCTAAAAACGCCTATTTTTCTTTTGATTCGTTTGTACTTGTTTGTCGTATGGTTGAAGGTAACTATCCGGCATACAAATCTGTTATTCCAAAGAATAACCAGAATAAAATGGTTATCAATAGACTCGATTTTCTTAACAGTACCAGAAGAGTAGCTGTTTGTTCCAATCAGGCAAGCAGTCAAGTCAAATTAAAACTTTCTTATAATCAGCTTGTTATCTCAGCACAAGACCCAGATTTTTCTGTCTCTGCCAATGAAAGAATCAGTTGTCAGTATGAATCTGATCCCCTTGAGATTGGATTTAAGTCCACTTTTTTAATAGATATATTGAGCAACCTTCCCTACACAGACATTCTTATGGAGTTTTCAGATCCTACAAGGGCTGCATTAATCCTTCCGGCCGGAAATCATGACCCGGATGAAGAGATTGTTGCACTATTAATGCCTATGATGATAACTGCCTAAATCGAGTTTGATCTCTTCAGATATGAAATTAAAGTTAAAAAACCCAATACTTTTTTTTGATATTGAAAGTACAGGGTTAAATGTTGCGACAGACAGAATTGTTGAAATAAGTGTTTTGAAAGTCATGCCCAATGGCGACAGAGAAGTTAAAACAAGACGTATTAATCCTACAATTCCAATATCGCCAGAGGCTCAAAAAATACATGGCATTACTAATGCAGATGTAGCTGACTGCCCTACTTTCAAAGAAATAGCTAAAAGTCTTGCAAAATTTATATCTGGATGCGATTTTGCCGGTTATAATTCCTCCAAATTTGACATCCCAATCCTCGCTGAAGAATTTTTGAGAGCCGGAGTTGCTTTTGATTTTAGAAAAAGAAAACTCGTTGATGTACAAACAATTTTCCATAAAATGGAACAAAGAACATTAAGTGCTGCCTACAAATTTTACTGCAATAAGGATCTCGAAAATGCTCATTCTGCAGAGGCCGACACTATTGCCACTCTTGAAGTTCTTGAAGCCCAACTTGAAAGATATTCTGATACTTTAATAAACGATATCGATTTCTTGTCTGAATTTTCAACAAAATCAAAATCTCTTGACTACGCAGGTAGAATTATTCTTAATGACAATGATGTACCCACATTCAACTTTGGAAAATATCGGGGTAAAAGCGTTGAATCTATATTCAAATCCGATCCAAGCTACTATTCGTGGATGATGAACGGAGATTTCACACTTGATACCAAGCAAGTTATTACTGAACTTAAAATCAAATTTGAAAAAAGTAATAATCCTCAATGAATATTGTAGTATTTTCAGTTAATAACTCGGGATTTTATTTCAAGACTGACAATACTCTTGTAAAAGGATCAAAGGACTTTTTCGTTCCTGATATTGTAGAAAGACTTTATGTTTCTCCGTCATTTATTGTAAAAATCAACAAGTCCGCAAAATGTGTCAGTTTGAATTATGCTGAAAGATACTATAATGAGACAGGAGTGGGTTGCGTTCTTTATCCGCTTAATCTTATAGAAAACACCACTTTACTTTCCTCAGGTATAGCTCTCTCCCTCGATTATTCAGCATATACTTGCGAAAATTTTATAGACAAACATAAATTATCAGGAGAAATAGTATTTAAATTTGGTGGTAATCAGTTTGTTTTCCCAATTGGAGATGATATTTTATGTAAGGTTGACCTTGCAATAGAAAGAATTACCAGATATTGCACTCTCAAAAGTGGGGACTTGATTTTTATAGAACTTGGGGGAATGAATGAAATATCGATATCAGAAGAGATATCGATAACTTACTCTAAGCTTCCTCCTCTTTCTTTCTTTATCAGATAAGCAGCCTCTCGCCCTGCAGCATATCCAGTCGAAAATGCAATCTGAAGATTATAACCACCAGAATCTCCATCCAGGTCAAGAACCTCTCCTGCAAAAAAAAGATTTGGATACCTCTTTGAAGATAGTTTTTTGGCAATAATTTCATTAAGAGACACTCCTCCTGCTGTAACAACTGCCCTCTCGTATGAGGTATATCCTATAATATTCATCTGCCAACCCTTCATTTTTGAAGCAATCGAATTTATTTTATTTTCAATGGAATCGCCATCTGATATTAACTTATTTGGATTAGAAGAAATAAATGTTTCTATTAACTGTCCAGGCATATAATTCCTTAGTACTTTGCTAATAGACTTTTCTGAATTAAAATCTTTAGTCAGCCTGTCTATTAATAATGACCGATCTAAAGCAGGCTTCAGGTCAAGAACCAGATATACTTTGTTATGGTTTATCAGTGACTGAACTGCTTTTCTGCTCACTTTAAAACCTATTGATCCTTCAATTCCGTTGTCTGTAAACTCAAGCTCTCCCATCTCTTCCTGCACTAATTGCCCATTTACAAAAAGTGAAAGTGATACATTTTTTAAAATTAGCCACTTCAGAAGTGTATAATCAAAATCCGGTTTTAAGGCAGTAAGTGATGGAAAGCATTTATTAACTTTAATTCCAAGATCATTTGCAAATTTATATCCATCACCTGTTGATCCCGTTAAGGGATATGACAGACCGCCTGTAGCTACAATAACTGTTTCAGCATTCTCTGTATAAAGTGTGTTGCCTTTTTCGTAAATGACTCCTTTTACACGATCATCCTGATGAATAATATTTCTTACTTTAGCATTGCAAATAACTTCAACCCCTAAACTGTCAAGGTGTTTCATTAATGTGTCAACAACATCAGAGGCAACACCAGAAGCAGGAAACAACCTGTCCCCCCTTTCAACAACACAATGCAACCCTAATTTTTCAAAAAAATTAATAGTATCTATATTTGAAAAAGAAAAAAAAGATGGTTTTAAAAAATTAGGATTAGGATGGATATGAACAGAAAATTCCTGCCACGGTTTAGTATTAGTAATATTACACCTTCCCTTACCTGTTATACGAACTTTCCTTCCAGTCCTATCCATCTTTTCAAGTAAAAGAACAGAGATCCCGTTACTAGCAGCAGAAGCAGCAGCAAGCATTCCCGCAGCTCCTCCACCTATTACAACAAGATCTCTGCTTCTCATTTCACAAACAAAGAAAAATAATGATGTCGATTAACTGTAAGTCAAAGACTTTGTTTTTCCGGAAAGCACAAAATATCCATTTTCTGCCAATGCATACATCTCGTCTTCACCAGGATAAACCTTGACAGGTGCGATGAAGTTAACCATTTCTTCAATTTGAGACATTAATCTGAGATTATTAGCAATTCCTCCTGTAAGAAGAATAGCATCTACCTCTCCTTTCAAAACTGCGGCACATGCACCTATTGCCTTACCAACATTAAATACAAAAGCATCACTAAGAAGAATTGCTTTCTCATTACCTTCTTGAACCATTTTCTCTATAAGATTGAAAGAATTTGTGCCAAGATGAGCCACCATTCCACCTTTACCAACAATCATATCGGACACCTCCGAAAGATTATATTTACCCGAAAAACAAAGTTCTGCAAGAGGTAAAGCGGGTAATGTACCAGATCTTTCTGGCGAAAATGGACCCTCGCCATTCAAGGCATTATTAACCTCTATAACTTCCCCTTTTCTATGTGCCCCAACTGAAACACCTCCTCCAAGATGAGCAATTATCAGATTGAGATCCTCGTATCGTCTGTTTAGAGAAGAAGCATGTTTTCTTCCAATTGCCTTGTGATTAAGAGCATGAAATATTGAAACTCTTTCAAAAAGTGGATGACCAGCAATTCGAGCTATTGGCATTAATTCATCTACAACAATAGGATCAGCAATATAAGCTTTACAATTTGGAATAGAACCTGCAATATCTGCGGCAATAATTGCCCCAAGATTGCTTGCGTGTTCACCACCTCCTTTCTTTAAATCTTCAAGCATAGCATCATTGACCTCATAGACTCCTGATTTTACACGTTTCAACAGACCTCCTCTTCCCATAATAACTGAAATGGAATCCAAAGCAACACCATGACTTTCTAAAGCCGATAAAATGACTCTTTTTCTAAATTCAAATTGATCTGTAATTCTTTTATACGGCAAGAGTTCGTCAGTCGTGTGACGAAGAGTTTCTGTAAAAAGCTCATGTAAATCTTCGAATACTGCAATTTTAGTAGATGTAGAGCCAGGATTGATTACTAAAATCTTATAAGCCATAACTGCATTAATTTGAAGTAAGCGAAGCTAAAGCTATTGAATTAAGTTTTGTGTCAATACTGTCCGATCTGCTGGAAAGAACACATGGTACTTTGGCACCTGCAACCATCGCAGCAAGTCGTGCCCCTGAACAGAGTTGAGTATTTGTTTTGTAAAAAACATTAGAAGCTTCAAGATTTGGAAATATTAGACAGTCTGCATCCCCTGCAACAGGACTGACCAAATTCTTTACAGCTACAGCATCTTGAGAAATAGCAACATCAAGTGCAAGTGGTCCATCAACATAACAAGCAGCTATTTGACCTCTCTCTGCCATTTTTGATATTATGGCAGCATCAACACAAGCAGGCATATTTGGAAGCATTTGCTCTGTTGCACACAATATCGCTACTTTCGGTTTTGCAATACCTAAAGCATGAGCAGTCTTAACAACGTAATTTGTCATTGCGATTTTCTGAGTAAGATCTGGTGCAGGGATTACAGCAATATCACTTATTACAAGCAATTTATGATAATTGGGATTAGACAGGACCGAAACATGACTTAAAACAGCTTTAGGGGGAAGCAATCCTTTTTCCTTGTTAAGAATAGCCCTCATATACTTGTCGGTAGAACATAATCCTTTCATCAAGATATCCCCTTCTCCGGCATTAATCAAATCAACAGCCATTGAAACAGCTCTAAGTTCATCATCATTAGGAACGATTCTAAAAATTGACGGATCAATATTCTCTTTAGAACATACTTCCCGGATTCTTTTTTCATCACCGACAAGCGTTGCGTCTACAATGCCTGCTTCAATAGCAAGTTTAACAGCATTAATTGTATGATCATCCACACCCCATGCTACTACGAGCCTTTTTTTAGGCCTGTTTCTCAAATTGTCAAAAATTTGCTCAAAAGAACTAATCATATTATAACTATTTTATTATTTAATTTATTATTAATTTCACATTATGACACAATAGCCATAGTATCCCTGGCTATAACGAGCTCTTCGTTGGTAGTAACAGCTGCCATTTTGACCTTGGAACCAGGCTTAGAAATAATCACGTCTCTTCCCCTTGCATTTTTATTTGAATCAACGTCAAATTCAAGTCCCATATATTTAAGACGTAGTCCAACCATCTCTCTAAGATGTGGGTCATTTTCTCCGATGCCTCCAGTAAAAATAATTAAATCTACACCATTCATAACTGCAGTATAAGCTCCAATATATTTTAAAACCCTGTAATACAATATATTAAGAGCAAGATTAGCTCTTTCATCTCCTTTAGCCGCAGCATCTTCTATATCCCTCGCATCAGAAGATTTGCCAAATACTCCTAAAAAGCCACTTTTTTTATTTAGAATTTTATTCATTTCACTAGCACTGAGCCCTTCCCTTTCCTGGATAAAAGTGATAATTCCAGGATCGATATCTCCACATCTGGTACCCATGATAATCCCTTCAAGAGGGGTAAAACCCATTGAAGTATCAATGGATTTGCCGTTTTTTATAGAAGTTATCGAACCTCCGTTACCAAGATGACAAGTTATAATTTTTGATGTATTATAGTCTAAACCTGTCAACAAACAACCCTTTTTTGCCACAAACTGATGACTTGTACCATGAAATCCATACCTTCTAATTTTATACTTTTTATAGTACTCATAAGGAAGTGGATACATATATGCATAATTAGGCATAGTTTGATGAAATGAAGTGTCAAAAACAGCAACTTGCTTCATGCCGGGAAGGAGTGTTTCTATTGCGCGTATCCCCAGCAAGTTGGCAGGATTGTGCAGAGGAGCCAGTTCACAGAGTTTTTCAATCTTTTCAATAACATCAGAATCTATTAATTTGCTTTCGCTAAAAAATTCACCCCCATGTGCAACACGGTGTCCTACCGCTTGAATATCTTGAAGAGAGTTCAAGACTCCATGTATGGGATCTACCAGAATATTTAAAACATGTTTAATGCCAACAGTGTGATTTTCAATGGGCATTTCAACTTCATAATTGGACCTCCCATTAACTTTATGGGTAAGTATTCCTTTGTCAAGACCAATTCTTTCTACAATTCCCTTTGCCATTAAAGAATAGTCAGAATCACTCTTCATGTCAAGAACCTGATACTTGATTGAAGAGCTTCCGCAGTTTAGAACCAATAAAATCATATGTTATCAAAATTTTAAAAAAAAAGTAAAAATCTGAAATAAGAATTTACAAAGTTATTAATAATTGCTCATTTAAAGCCAATAATTGTAAAAATTAATCTATTTTTACCCAAAATGAGGATGATGGAAAGTGGGAAGGTAGATATTACTTTTGACATTGAGGCTATAAGCAAAACTCCTGCATTTACATTTATACTATTTTATCTTGCAGGGATTCTTACAGGAAGCAGATATTTCATTCAATCAACAATTTTAGTAAAGATTATAGTACCTCTTGTTGTACTAGTTTTTTTAATTATATCTATTGGATTTAAAAAAAGAAACATAATCACAGAGTTCCTTCTTCCTGTTTTACTTTACCTGTCCATGTTTATAGCAGGTTGGATCAATATTGAATATTCAAACCTTTTAAATAATAGTGCTAATTTTTCAAAAGTTGCAAATATTGAGGTACTTAATGCTCAGTGTAAAATTACAGGAAAAATCTTGGAAAAAGAGAGAAGTTATCAAACAGAAGCACGTCTTATCGAGTATGACGAAAAAATAATTCTTTATATCGATAAAAATGTTGATCGCAAATCTTTTGATATTGGCGACACTCTTGAATGCATTATAAGACCAAACAGAATCAACAACTATTTAAATTCAACTTTTGATTATGCAAGATTCATGGAAAAACAGGGGTTCTTTACAACATCCTATGTTAAAGCTGGTCAAGTTGCTATTCGTAAGGCATCTAAACTATCTCTCAAAGAGAAAATTATTAAAATAAGAGAGAATTACATTGATTATTTATTGAAGAATAAACATTTTTTTCATGAAAAGGCTGTTCTTATTGCACTCACTATTGGAGATAAATCTTTTATTGACGGTAATACAAAAAAAGCATTTTCAAATTCAGGAACTATGCATCTGATGGCTGTCTCAGGACTGCATGTCAGCTTTATTTATTCTCTTATTTCGTCCGTATTGAAATTTATGGGAATGAGCAGGTTTGCCAAAATTATAAGATTTATAATTGTATCACTGACTGTCTGGACTTATACTGCTTTGGTAGGATTTACACCATCAATAATGAGAGCAGCCTTGATGGCAACTATTTATGAACTGTCATCAATAATCGAGAGAGAATGCAGCAGCTTAAATACTCTTTCTATCAGCGCTTTTATAATAACGATAGTTCAACCTGAATCCCTTTTTGAACTTGGTTTTCAGCTCTCATTTACCTCTCTTCTTGCAATTATATTTATTCACCCAATGATTGTTAAATTAAATCCCTCAAAAAATATCATAGTTAAATATCTATGGAATACAATTTCAATGTCTCTTGCATGCCAAATAGGAACATCTATTATAACTATTTATAATTTTCGTTTTGTGCCAACTTATTTTTTAATTACAAACCTGATTGCAATTCCTATTTCTGGTCTTATTCTTTATCTTGCTGCAGTGCACTTATTCGCTTTATGGATCGGGCTATTTCATGAACAAATTATGAATATCATTATTTATTTAACCAAAATACTTCTTTATACAGTAAACCGAATTGAATCTCTCCCTTTAGCCATAATAAACTGTAGAGTGAACAGCGGTCAAGCTGTAATATTGTCTGCTTTATTATTTATATCTGTATTAGGTATTCCAAAAGATAAGAATATGAGAAGACTGTCTATCAAAGCTCTGATTATCACATTTATAATATCTCTTTTGAAATAATGAACAACTAAGATTATTTTATTAAAAAATTATTTGAATAAAAATTTTGTATTTCAGTTTTTTATTTAACTTTGTGACGTTAACTAAACATTTACTTATTAATTATTTACTACCGTTTCCATGAACATTTTTGTT
>Ga0208825_1000844_pt1 | contig 26527 bp, 26 predicted proteins | sample AD_UKC113_MetaG_FD_184450 | JGI IMG/M metagenome (GOLD analysis project Ga0208825, IMG submission 184450) | Active sludge microbial communities of municipal wastewater-treating anaerobic digesters from Hong Kong - AD_UKC113_MetaG (SPAdes)... | ecosystem: Engineered > Bioreactor > Anaerobic >...
AATTATAGAATTATCTTCAGATATATTTAAACTTCCCGTTAGAATTGGAGTTCCTATAAGAACATACAACCTAGATAAAAATTTTCAAAAACCAGAATATTCATCTGCCTTTGGACTTATCACTCTTGCATCTAAACAACTTAAAGAAAGGCAGAAATCATTTTATGATAAATTAAAGGAGACATTTGCGAAAATAAAAAAAAACTTTAAAAAGGGGTTGAGGAAAATAAAATGATTCAAATGATACAACAAACACCAGAAGAAGGAATAATAAATATAAAAGTAGTTGGAGTTGGAAATGCTGGCGGAAATATCATTTCAAGAATTCATGACAAAATTGAAGGTGTTTCCTTTGTTCTTTTTAATACGGAAAGTAATGCTTTAAAACAAGCAAAGGGGGATATTAAAATTCAAATTGGAGAAAAAACAACCCAGGGCATTGGAGCAGGCAAAGACCCTGAAAAAGGTAAATTTGCAGCAAATGAAGATAGAGAAAAAATAGAAGAAATTTTTAAAAACACAAATATTACCTTTTTAGTAGCAGGACTTGGTGGTGGGACGGGTACAGGAAGTTCACCTGTTATAGCAAAAATAGCAAAAGACCTTGGAAGTATTGTTATCGCCCTTGTTACAACTCCTTTTGAATTTGAAGGGGAAAAAAGGATGGAGCATGCAATTAATGGGATAGAGGTACTTTTAAATAATGTAGATACACTAATTCACATTTCAAATCAAAAACTCTATGAAATTGTTGATAATACTGTTTCCTTTGCTTCTGCTTTTGGAAAAATAGATGAAATTATTGAAAGAACAATATCTTCTATTTCAGACCTTATAAATAAACCAAAATTACTTGATATTGATTTTGCAGATATATGCTCTGTTGTTCAAAATGGAGGAAAAGGAATAGTTGGAATTGGTTATGGAGAAGGGGAAAAAAGGATGGAAGAAAGTACAAAACAAATACTTGAAAACCCTCTTGTAGAAAAAAGCGAAATAATGGAAGCAAAAAAAATTCTTATAAGTATGACTGGAGGCAGTGATTTAACATTAATTGAAGTTGGAGAAACAATGAAACTAATACAGTCAAAAATATTCTCTCCATTTCGTGTTCTTGGAGTTGCAATTGATGAAAATTTAAAAAACTCTGTAAAAATTACCCTCCTTGCCACTGGAATTGGGAAAAAGGTGGAAATTAAAAAACCAAAAGAAGAAGATAAATTACCACTTGGGGAGATAGAAAAACCAGCAACAAATATTGATACACCTGCAATTTTAAGAAAAAAAGGGGGAAGTTTATGAAAATCGGGATATGTAATGAGATGTTTGAAAATTGGGATATAGAAAAAATTTTTTATTTTATAAAAGAAATTGGATATGAAGGATTAGAAATTGCACCATTTACTCTTGGAAATTCAGTTGATGAAATTGAAAAAGAACTAATAGAAAAAATAAAATTTCTTTCTAAAAAAACAGATATTGAAATTATTGGAACTCACTGGTTGCTTGCAAAACCAGAAGGCTTGTCTGTTTCAACAAATGATAAATCAGTAAGAGAAAAAACATCTTCTTACTTATGTCAACTTGTTCATTTCACAGCAGAAATAGGGGGAAAAATTATGGTATTTGGTTCTCCAAAGCAAAGAAATATAGAAAAAAACCAAACATATGATGAAGTCAAAAAAAACTTTATTGAATGCCTTTTAAAACCACTGGAAGTAGCAGAAAAAGAGAATATTTATATTTGTTTAGAACCACTGGCAAAATCAGAAACAAATTTTATAAATACTGCAAAAGAAGCAATAGAAATAATAAATGAGGTAGGCCACCCAAATTTGAAACTTCATTTAGATGTTAAAGCAATGTGTGATGAAGGAAAACCAATACCAGAAATAATAAAAGAAAGTAGAAGGTACCTAAAGCATTTTCATACAAATGATAAAAATTTACTTGGTCCTGGTTTTGGAGATGTTAACTATGAACCAATAATTGAAACATTAAAAGAAATTGGTTATAATGGATACCTTTCAGTTGAAGTTTTTAATTTCTCACCAGGAGCAGAGGTAATAGCAAGAAAAAGTATTGAATATTTGAGAAAATTTCTATAAAGGGAGAAAAAATGGAAAAGGTAAAAATAGCAATTACAGGGCTTGGAAGAAGTGGATGGAATATACACGCTCATCTTATTTCACAACTACCTGAAAAATATGAAATTATTGCTGTTTCTGACCCTGATGAAAATAGGAGAAAACAGGCAGAAGAAAAGTTTGATTGTAAAAGTTATGAAAAATTTGAAGATATGCTGAATAATGATGAAATTGAAGTAGTAGTTGTTGCAACACCATCTCATCTTCATTCTTCTTATTCAATTTCTGCATTAAAAAAAGGAAAAAATGTCATATGTGAAAAACCAATGGCAACAAATTTGGAAGATGCAGATAAAATGATTGAAGTAGCAAAAAAAGAAGGTAAAATTTTAACTATTTTTCATAATAGAAGATATTCACCTGATTTTCTTAAAGTTAAAGAAGTAATTGACACAGGAGTTCTTGGTAGAATTGTTTTAATAAAAATGATGTGGCACAGTTTTGCAAGAAGATGGGACTGGCAAACACTGAAAAAATATGGTGGCGGCACTCTTAACAATACAGGTCCACATCCAGTTGACCAGGCACTGCAATTCTTTGGTGAAAAAGAAGACCCTGAAATTTTCTGCCATATGGAGAGAACATTAACACTTGGAGATGCAGAAGACCATGTAAAAATTATATTTAAAGGTAAAATTTCGCCTATGATAGACCTTGAAATTACAAGTTGTTGCTGTTATCCAGAAGAGCCATATTTAATAATGGGAACCTGCGGTGGATTGAAAGGAAATTATACAAAACTCCAATGGAAATATTTCAAGGTAGAAAAATTACCAGAAAGGAAAGTTCAGACACAACCAACCCCTGATAGGTCATATAATAGTGAAGAAATACCATGGGAAAAAGAGGAAATATGGGAATTACCACAAAATCAACATGACTATCAATTAAATTTTTATATTGACCTTTATGAAACATTAAAGAAAAACAAACCACTAAAAATTACACCTGAGAGTGCAAGAAGAGTTATGTGGGCTATTGAAAAATGTCATAAAATTGCAGGAATTTAAAAGGAGAGAGAAATGGAAATAATTGTAAAAAATTGTAAGAGAAAATTTTATAATGGAATAATTAAATTTGATTTTGATGGAGAAGGTATTTATGTAGATAAAAAAGAAAATATATATTTTCAGGTAGATGAAGAAGAAAAAAAGATGTTTTTCATAGATGAATTTGAAGAAAATGAAGAAAAAAATTTGAATTTAGAAAAAATTGAAAATTCCCCAGAAATAGTAAAAGTTGTTGAAAATACTAAAAATGAAGAAGTTAATGTTTTTATAAATGAGGAACTTTTCACAACTTATCACTATTCAGAAAAAGTTACCCGCCCTTTCCTAAACCCTGTTATTGGTCCCGATGGAAAATCAGTTGTTAGACCTCCTGCTTCAGAAGGAAACACAGAAAATTTTGACCATATTCATCATAGAGGAATATTAGTTGCACATGGAGATGTAAATGGAACTGATAATTGGTCTGAAGAGGAAGGACATGGAAAAACAATACATAAAAAATTTATTTCTCTCATTTCAGGACCTGTTTTCGGGAAAATTCATTCTTTAAGTGACTGGGTAAATAATAAGGGAAATAAAATCCTTCAAGAAGAGCGAATTATTACAATTTATAACTTACCAAAAAATATTAGAATTATTGACCATAAGATAATTTTAAAAGCAACAGAAGGAGAAGTTGTTTTTAAAGATACAAAAGAAAGTGGACTTCTAAGTATCAGGGTCTATCCATCTATGGAAGTAAGAAATGGCGGAACAATGAAAAATTCTTATGGAGCAATTGGTGAAGAAGAATGCTGGGGAAAAAGAGCAAATTGGTGTGATTATTATGGGAAAATTGATGAAACTTCATGTGGAATAAGTGTTTTTGATTTTACAGAAAATCTGAGATATCCAACATACTGGCATATAAGGGACTATGGATTATTTACTGCAAACTTTTTTGGAATTTCTGATTTTTCAGGTGATAAAAGAAAAAGTGGTACATATATTTTACCTGCATATCAGGACCTAAAACTTTTACATAGAATTTACATACATTCTGGAACAACAGAAGAAGGTAAAGTTAAAGAAATGTATCTGAATTTTATATATCCACCTAAAATTGAAATAAAGTGAAATATTTACTTGGAATAGATATTGGAACAAGTGGAGCAAAAATAATTATTATAGATGAAAAAGCAATTATAAAAAATTCAGAAACAATAGAATATCCCGTTTTTACACCAAAAACAAATTGGGCAGAACAAAATCCTCTTGATTGGAAACAGGCAACATTAACTGGAATTAGAAAAATTATTGAAAAATCAGATATAAATCCATCTGACATAAAAGCAGTTGGTTTAACAGGACAAATGCATGGTTCTGTCTTTCTTGATAAAAATTTCAAAGTAATTTATCCTGCAATTTTGTGGTGTGACCAGAGAACAACAAAAGAGTGTGATGAAATAAATGAAATTATTGGTAAAAAAAGAATTTTTGAAATTACATCCAATCCAGTTCTGACTGGTTTTCAAGCACCAAAAATTATATGGTTAAGAAAGAATAAACCATCTATCTACAAAAAGGTAAGAAAAATTCTTTTACCAAAAGATTATATAAGGTTTATTCTTACTGGCGTTTTTGCTACTGATGTATCAGATGCATCAGGAACATCTCTTTTTGATGTTAAAAGGAGAAAATGGTCAGAAGAAATTATTGAAAAACTTAAAATACCAATTGAATTTTTACCAGAAGTTTTTGAATCAGAAGATATTACTGGTTATATTACAAAAGAAACTTCTAATATTACAAAATTAAAAGAAGGAACTCCAGTTGTAGCAGGAGCAGGAGACCAGGCAGCAGGAGGAATTGGAAACGGGATAGTTGAAGAGGGCAAGGTTTCTATTACAATAGGAACAAGTGGAGTTGTTTTTGCTCATTCAGAGGAAGTTGTTGTTGACCCAGAAGGACGACTTCATACCTTCTGCCATGCAGTTAGGGGTAAATGGCATCTCATGGGAGTTATGCTTTCTGCGGGTGGCTCTTTAAGATGGGTGAGAGATACTTTTTGTAATGAAGAAATTCAACAGGCAAAAATTAAAAATTTAGATACCTATGATATAATGACAGAAAAAAGTAAAAAAGTTCCTCCTGGATGTGAAGGGCTTATTTTTCTCCCCTATCTTGCAGGAGAAAGATGTCCATATCCTGACCCTGATGCAAAAGGTGTTTTTTTTGGGCTTTCTCTAAAACACAAAAAAGAACATATAATCAGAAGTGTTATTGAGGGAGCAACTTTTGGACTTTTAGATTCCATTGAGATTATGAAAGAAATAAAATTACCACTTGGGGAGAAATATATTGTATCTGGTGGTGGAGGAAAAAGTGATTTCTGGTGTTCAGTTATGCCTGATATTTTCAACAAAAAAATTACAAAATTATCAAACCAGGAAGGGCCTTCTTATGGAGCAGCAATTCTTGCAGGAGTTGGAATAGGTATTTTCAAAGATGCTAAGAGCGCCTGCAAAAAATTCATTAAAGAAAAAGATGTATTTAAACCTGATATAAAAAATGTTAAAATATATAAAAGTGCATATAAAATTTATAGAAAACTTTACTCATCATTAAAAAATGATTTTAAACTCTTAAAAGAGATAAGTTAAGGAGGAATTTATGGAGAAGGGAAATTTAACAATAGCAGTTGGAAGAAGAAAAACATCAAGAGCAATAGTTAAATTTAAAGAAGGAAAAGGTGAAATAAAAATAAACAATAAAGAAATTTCAACTTATTTTCCTTTATTTTATCAAAAAGAAGAGGTTTTAAAACCACTTTCAGTAACTGATACAAAAGATAAATTTGATATAAATGTAAAAGTTGAAGGTGGAGGGATTACAGGACAAATTGATGCTACCAAACTTGCAATAGCAAGAGCATTAATAAAATATGACCCATCTCTTACGCCAAAATTAAGAGAATTTGGACTTCTTACAAGGGACCCGAGGATGCCTGAAAGAAAAAAGTACGGACAGAAAAAAGCAAGAAAGAAATTCCAGTGGACAAAAAGATAAAAGTCGGGATATTTGGTATAAGTGGGAGTGCAGGAGAAAAACTTACAGAGATACTTACTTTTCATCCATTAGTAGAAATAACTGCTGGGTATGTTGCTTCTGATGAAAAACAACAAAATATAGAAGAAATTATTCCAAAACTTAAAGGTATTATAAATTTTGAATGTAAAAATAAAATTGATTGGGAATTTATAAAAGAAAATTGTGATTTAGTTTTTTTATCTCTTCCTCACTCTGTCTCTATGAACTATGTTCCTGAACTATTAAAATTAGGTAAAAAAATAATTGATTTGAGTGCTGATTTTCGTTTTAAAGATATTTCTGTTTATGAAAAATGGTATGTAAAACACATTTGTCCTGAATTTATAAATAATGTTGTTTATGGACTGCCTGAACTTTATAGAGATGAAATTAAAAAAACATCTTTTATAGCAAACCCTGGATGTTATCCCACATCAGTCATTTTAGGATTACTTCCTCTTATAAAAAATAACCTAATTGAAGAGAATATAATAGCAAATTCTGTAAGTGGTGTAACAGGAGCAGGAAAAAAACCATCAGAAACTAACATTTTTATTCAATGCAACGAAAACATATCCGCATATAAAATAGGTAGCCATAGACACCAACCAGAAATTGAAGAAATTTTAAAAAGTGTTGGGGGAAAAAATTATAAAGTCCTTTTTGTACCACATCTTGCTCCTTATGACCAGGGCATTTTATCAACCATATACATAAAGACAAATAGAATGTTAGAAGAAAAAGAAATTACTAACTTATATAATGAATTTTATAAAAATGAACCATTTATTCGTCTTATGGACTATGGTAACTGCCCATCAGTAAAAAATGTTAGAGATACAAATTTTTGTGATATTGGCTTTAAAATTATTGAGAATAATATTGTTATAATGTCAGCAATTGATAATTTAGTTAAGGGAGCAAGCGGTCAGGCAATTCAAAATATGAACTTGATGTATGGACTTAAAGAAACCCTCCCCTTTCTATAACCGTTTATAAACCACGGGATTGTAATGGAAAAGATAATTTTTTTAGATAGAGATGGAGTTATTTCTATTTTTACTCCAAATGATTTTATTAAAAAATGGGAAGAATTTAAATTTTTGCCAGATGCAATTGAAGGGTTGAAAATTTTAACAGATGCTGGATATAAAATAGTTATAATATCAAATCAATCAGGTGTAGGAAAGAAAATTTTTACAGAAGAAGACCTGAATGAAATCACAGAAAATATGAAAAAAATACTATTTACCAATGGAATAGAAATTTATAGAGTTTATTATTGTACCCATACAGAAAAAGATAATTGTAATTGTAGAAAACCAAAACCAGGACTTTTCTTAAAAGCGAGAGAAGAAATTGGAAATATTGATTTTTCTAAGACATTTTTTATAGGAGATTCAGAAAAAGATGTTATAGCAGGAAAAACAGTTGGTGCAAAAACAATTCTTGTCCTTTCAGGACAGACAAAATCAAAGAAAGAAACAGAAAAATGGGAAATAAAACCAGACTATATTTTTAAAAATTTGAAAGAAAGTGCAGAGTTTATAATTGGGAGGAAATATGGAGAAATATGATGTTGTTGTAATTGGTGGAGGTCCTGCTGGATACCCATGTGCAATAAAATGTGCTCAAAATGGGAAAAAAGTCTGTTTAATTGAAGAAATGGCTATAGGTGGAGTATGTTTAAATAGAGGTTGTATTCCAACAAAATCTCTTTATACAATTTCAAAAGAAATTGAAAAAAGTAAATTCACATCAATTAAAAAAGAGACATCTTTTTCATGGCAGGGAATTCTTTCAGAAATTTTAACAGATGTTGTAATGAGATTAAGAGCAGGTGTTAATATGCTCTTAAAATCATATGGAATAGAAGTTATTGCTAAAAAGAAAGGAGAAATTATTGATAACAATATTGTGAGAATTGAAAATGAAGAAATTTATGGAGAAAATATAGTAATTGCAACAGGAAGTTTGCCATTTGTTCCTGACTGTTTCAAAAATGATGAAAGAGTTATAAGCAGTGAGCAATTATGGAAACTTAATGAACTACCAGAAAGTATTGGAATTATTGGTGGTGGATTTATTGGATGTGAATATGCTTCAATTTTAAGTAAATTTGGAGTTGAGGTTACAATTTATGAAATGATGGATGCACTTCTTTTAGGAAAAGATAAAGAAATTACCAACTATCTTAAAAATTCTTTTGAAAAAAGAGGAATAAAAATCAATCTTGGCAAACCAATTAAAAATTCTGAAGAAATAAAAGAAGAAAAAATTATTGTTGCAGTTGGTAGAAAACCAAATTTACCTCAAATACCAGAAGAAATAGAAAAAGACAATGGATGGCTCAAAACAGATGAAAAAATGAAAACAAACATTAAAAATATTTATGCAATTGGTGATATAAATGGGAAATTTCCACTTGCCTATGTTGCTACAAAAGAAGGAGAAATATCTGCTGAAAATATATCAGGAAAAGAAGTTACTATTAACTATGATATAGTTCCAGAAGTTATTTTTACTGACCCTCAAATAGGTGTTTGTGGGCTAACAGAGGAACAGGCAAAGGCAAAAGGAATAAATGTTTCAATTGGAAAATTTCCATATAATGCTCTAGGAAGGGCATGTGCAGATAAAAAAACAGATGGATTTGTAAAAGTAATTTCCAATTCTGATACAGATGAAATTGTTGGTATTCATATTATTGGGGAATTAGCAACAGAACTTGTATCTTTTTCAACCCTAACTATTAGTAATGGACTTAAAATAAAGGATGTTGAAAAAATTTTTTACTGCCATCCAACTTTTTCAGAAGGAATAATGGAAGGAATTATGGATCTAAAAAGAAAAAGTGTACATCTCCCACCAAAAAAATCAACTTAAAACTTTTTTAAAGAATTTTTAATTCTTTTTCAAAATAATAAGGAAGCACAAAAAGATGGTGGTGAATTTCTGGTGAATAATATTTTAATTCAATTTTAGTTTTTATTTCAGGGATATTTTCAATATTGATATTTCCTTTCACTCCAATTATAAAACTGAATCCTGGAAGAAACCCTGCAATAGGAAAAGAGTATATTTTAACCATATCAAAAACATTTTTCATATTTTTATATATCATCTTTAAAATTTCCGGTTGAAAATAATATCCACCACCAGCATAAGTTGTGAAAATTCCGAATTTGTTTAACCGTAAAAAAACTTTTATATAAAAATCAGTTGTATATAAATAATGCGAATTATTAGAAGGGTCTGTCGCATCAACAATTATTACATCATATATCTCTTCTTCTTTTTTTATAAATTTTACTCCATCATCAATAATAAGTTCAGTTCTTTTATCACAAAAAGCCCCCCTATCATATTTAAGGTAGTTTTTTGCAATTTCAATCATTTCACCATCTATATCAACCATTTTTGTTTTTTCAACAGGATGTTTTAAAACTTCTCTTAAAGTTGCACCTTCTCCACCACCAATAATAAGAACTTTTTTACAATCAGGATGAGGGAAAATTGCAGGATGAACAAGAATTTCATGATAATTTTCTTCAAATTTTTCAACTGATTGTAAATTGCCATCTATAAATAAGAGTTTACCAAACTGCTTTGAAATACAAATTTCAATTTTCTGATATTTAGTTTGCTTTTCTAAAATTTTCTTTTCCACCACATAACATAGACCAATCCCTTCTGAATACCAGTCAACCATAGTCATGTTTAAATTTTTTTGCATAAAATCCCCTTTCAAATTTAAGTATTGTTGGTTTCTGTGAATTAAGTTTTTCAACTATACATTCAAATCCTTTTGTTGGTAATGAATTATCTCCACATGTATAAATATCTACGGAAGCATAATTAAACTCTGGCCATGTATGAATACTTATATGACTTTCACTTATAAGAACATAACCACTAACTCCCATAGGGGTAAATTTATGAACTTTTACACTTAAAATAGTGGTATTAGAAATTTTTGCTACTTCTATTAAGAGATTTTGTATTTTTTCTGAATTATCAAGAAAATCGCATCTACAATCATAAAGGTCAATTATAAGGTGGGTACCAACTGGAGACACAAGATAAAGTTCTTTCTTCATTTCTATCTCCTTTTTGTTTTCCTCCATCTTAAAAGAAGGAACTTTACACTACACCTTTTAAAGTTTATAATTAAATAGTAATTTAAAAAAAGAAAGGTGTCAATAAAATGAGAAAAAGAGAAAATAATGAGTTTAGAAGTTTAAAATATGTTTTTTTTGAGTCAGTTATATTTCCTTTTATACTTTTGATAATTGCACTGTATCTCAAAAAAAATGGTTTTAAGCATTTTGTTCCTGATTACGAAGAAGGTATGGCAAGAATTGTGCAGTATATTTTGTTTTTTTCAGGCCTTTTTATTTTTTTCTTCTGTGAAGGGATTTCTGATTTCATAGTAAAAAGGATATTTATAAAAGAAAACGAACAAAAAAATTTTTATTCTTATTATGCATATACAATAATTATGCTCTGGACTTTAAATCTTATAACAATTGTAGGTTTTATTGGCTTTTTAATATGCGGAAATATTACATGGCTTTCTGTCTTTTTAATTTTGAATATTTCTATGGTCTATAAATATTTCCCTTCTAAAAAACATCTTGAAAATTTAATAAGTAAATTGGAAAAGAAACAATAAAATTAGAGCGGGATACGGGCTCGTTCTATAGAACTACGCCCAAGGGATTGTTCTGTAGAACTACGCCCAAGGGGATTGTGCTTACTAAATTGAAAAGAAATTTTTTCTGCCACGCCAACTCACTCCTTCCTTTGTAAAAGGAAGGACGGGATGGATTGTCTTACACAGAAGGGTTTAGAGTATTGCTTACAGACCATCCTACCCTCCTTCGCTAATGCTCAGACGGGCAGGCGCCGAAGCGATAAGTTACGCTTACGGGATTTTATTAAATCCCCCTCCCCCCTTTGGTTAAAGGGGGAAGTTTTTTGGGAAAACAAAGCACCAACTCTGATTTGCTGATCTTTGCTACTTTTGTCGGTAGCAGTTGTGCTATCTGGGAGACGATGACACACCAACTCTGAGATACAAGGTAAGCTACTTTAGTCGGTTTGAACCCAAAAGGTTCAACTCCCTTACAAAGTTAGAGACAGAGCGGGATACGGGATTGTTCTACACAGGAGGTTTAAAAGAAAGGGTACGAACCAACTCTGAGATACAAAGTAATCTACTTTTGTCGGTTTGAACCCAAAAGGTTCAACTCCCTTACAAAGTTAGAGATGGAGCGGGATACGGGATTTGAACCCGTGGCCTCGAGCTTGGGAAGCTCGCACTCTACCGCTGAGTTAATCCCGCTTTTACCTATTTATTTATTTCCCCATTTTTCATAAAAAACTATTTCTTCCAGTGTTTTTCTATTATTATTTTCTTTAAAAACATCAGAATAAAGGGGATATCCAATTGGTATTACAGCAACAACATTTATATCTTCTGGTATTTCAAGAAATTTTTTAATTCCTTCATTATCAAAAGAACCAATCCAGCATGTTCCAAGTCCTTCTGCTCTTGCCGCAAGAGTTAAATGGTCAACTGCAATTGCCACATCAACAAGCATGCTATAATCACCCATCCAATTTCCTCTATTGTAGTGAATATTTTCCCCACAGGCAACTATAAGAACCGGAACTTCTGCAACAAATTTCTGTCCTTCACAAAGTTTAACCATTTTCTTTTTTCTTTCTGTCTCTCTTATTAAAATAAACTGCCATGGTTGTCTATTACTTCCACTTGGAGCAATTCTTGCAGCATTTAAAACTCTTTTAAGAACATCTTCTGAAATTGATTCATCCTTATAATTTCTTACACTCCTTCTTGTTTTTATAACTTCATAAAAGTCCATTTTTTTATCCTTTTTATCTTACATCAATCGTTCCAGTTTTTGGGTCATAAACAAATTGCATATTTTCAGGTGATTTTGGAATTTCTTTTATATATCCTTTATCAACAAGTTCCTGTAATGATTGTGGGTATCTTCCTTCCTGAATCAGAAATGTATTTATTTCGTTTTTCAAGTTAAGAACATCCTGCATCCCTTCTGCTTTTTTCATTGCTCTACCCATTGTTTCACCATATTTTGCAGGTGCATTTAAAGGGGTTAATTCTTCTTCTTTTTTCTTTTTACTACAGCCAGCAAAAATAAAAAGTGTAATTGTTAATAGGATTAATATTTTCATTATTTTCATATTCATAAACCCCTCTTTTCTTTTGTAAAAATTATACATAAATTATAAAAAGTTTTAAATAGATTTAATTTTACCTAAATTCCCATATTTTTAGGCATTATGATATTTAATGTTTCTGTAATTTCTTTTTGTTGTTTTGTTTGTTCAGGAATTATTATTTCATCTTCATATATTTTACATTTTAGATTTCTCATTTTCAATAACATTTCTTCAACTGTATATTTCCCCGCTATACATTCTTTCAAAAGAGCATAAACAACCAAAGTTATAAATATCAATAATAAATATCCTCTCAAGCCATCTTCTTTATGTACCCTTAAAGGTATTAACTTTAAATCATCTTTTATTGTTCTAATATATATCCATCCCCACCTTCTCCTCTCCGCCACTGATACGTTGGCGGACTATCGCACTGAAACATTGGCGGACATGCTTTATAAAAGGAAGGGGTAACTTCTCCCTTTATTAAAGGCCTGTCCGATGCGTCCGCCAGAAAGCGCGTCGGATTCGCCATTGTTTCTGGCGAATGTGGCGAACATTTTGGCGGAGAGAGTAAGAGGGATTTTATAATAAAAATCCACCCCCTCGGGCGTAGCCCTACGGGCGAGCCTGCCCTCCTTTTTTAAAGGAGGGAGAGTATTTTCCCCCTTTGAAAAAACGATTAAAGTACCTTACCTTGTTTCTCAGAGTTGGTGCGTTATCGTTTTTCAGATAGCACAACGGGGATAAAGGGGGATTTCATCCTTCTCCCCAGCGGGGAGAAGGTGGGGATGAGGGGGATTTGAAGGGGATTGTCTTACACAGAAGGGTTTAGAGTTTTGCTTACAGACCATCCCTACACCGAAGCGGGAAGTTATGCTTACGGGATTTTTATTTCCCCTTTCTCTTTCATCTATTTTTTGACACTATCCCCATTACCCTTTTTTAGTTTTTCTTTTAGATATTTTTGAACAGAATTTATAAAAATTGGTATTAAACTTTTACTATCTTTTAAAAAATTTTCTATTGAATTCCATTTTATATCAATATATTCATGGGTAATAATATTTCTTAAATTGACATAAGAAGAAAGGCCATCCATACATCTTTTTTCAAAATGTTTAAATAAAGATAAAAATCTAACCATTTCTTTATATGTTTCAGGTAATTTATATTCTTCTGATATTATAATAACTTTTGATATATCAATAACTGAATTTAAAACATTTTCAATCCATCTTTCTATTTCTCTTCTTTTCTTTCTATTTTTGTAATAAATATCCCATGTAAAATTTTCATACTCATGATAGTCCTCCCATTCGGACTCCAAAAATTTTAAGTAATTTATAAGTCGTTCTTTAATTTCTTCTTTCATTATAATGTATTTTTAAATTCGGATATAACCATTTGCTGATAGTTAATACCTTCGTCAGATACAATTGCCATGAATTTCAAATATAACTTCCAGTCCTTTATTATAACAGGAATTCCTCTTAAAGCACTAAAACATATCTTTGAAGATGCACGATTCAAAACAATAAGGTCAACTTCTCTTTTTAATATTCTTTCAACATCCAGCCATATTTCATTTTCTGTTTTATATTTTGTTGATGACTCAACTTCTATATTATTTTTTTGAGGGTAAAAGTATATTCCAATATCAACATCTGAATTTTTATGAATATTGTTATGGACAAAAGAGCCAAAAAGAAATACAAATGCAACTTCTTTTTTTGTTTTAAAATAAGAATTTAATTTTTTAATAATTTCTTTTGAAGATGGGTGTACAGATATTTTCTCCATAAATATATAATACCCGATATTTTTTTATTTTCCAATTTTGCATCTTATTACATTTCCTTTCTTATAATCATCGTTTGCTTCTTTTATAAGGTTTTTTTCTTCAAGAGATAATGGGGATTCATCATAAGAAATAAGCATCTTTTCAAGAATTTTCTGTTTTGTTTTTTTATCCAGTGAATTTAATAAATCAACAATTTTTTCTATTTCGACCATTGCTTTCATTTTATTTTCTCCTATTAATAAATTTTGGATTATTTATAATAATTATAGCATATTTTGGGATTTAGTAGAACTCTGCGAATAAGTTCCGAGAAGAGGGGGTATAAAAAAAGGGGCTGGTCGTTAGACCAGCCCCTTTAAAATCATCTTTTTATCTTAGAAAGCAAGTTTCATAGTTGCAAGAAGTTGCCATGGGTTGTCATCATCTCTTCCAAACTGTACTGTATCAAAGAGGTCTCCGGTAAGCAACATTCCATAAGAAAGTCCAAAAGACAAGTCCTCTGTATATTGATATTCAATTCCTAAGTCAATTTCTGTCCCAATATCATCTTCAGTACCTACTATATCTTCTGCACCTTTAAGCCAGTATGCATCTAAAGCGAGTTTTACTTTTTCAACTGGCTGCAGTCCAAAGCCAAGATTTATTGCCTGAAGATTTGATTCTCTAATTCCACGACCGCGATTATTGGGATCCGAAGTTAGGGCATACCAGACCTGACCCATTCTTGAACCAATGTTAGATGGGAAAACCATTCTCCAACCTTCATTTTCATTATCATTGTCATTGTCATTTCCACTGAATAAATTATAGTTTAATTTAACATAAGGATTCATATTCACTGGAAATTTGTAGTCGGCTCCAAAAAGAAGCGCCCATCCTTTATTATCATCTCCTGCTGCATCTTCTCCAAATTGTTTTGCATATTCAAGTTTAAGCCCTAAATTCTCAACAGCAGGTATTTCTCCAGTAACTCTTAAACCAGCAGTATCAACATTTTGGTCTGTATGGAGTGTGTCATCTCTTACATAATAAACATCAAGGGCACAAATGTCAGGTCTCCATCCAATGTTCAACCCATAAAGGTTTCTATCACCAGTGTCACCAGTTGGAACCCTCCCGAATAGTGATGTCTGGTCTTCAGTAATTTTTGCACCAAAGACAGTTAAAGTAATTGGGAGAGTTGCAACTTCATAATCAGCCCTTATAGCATCAAATGCCTTTTGGAGTCCAAGGTCGCGTGCTGCAATAGGTGAATCATTTGCATAGGTATATCCATTGTAAGCACTTCCAACAACTAATCCCTCTCCAAACTGAATTTCCTGTCTACCAACTGTCAATGTAAGTCCAGGTATCATAAGGTCAGTAACTTTAATATATCCAAGGTCTAAAAGAATATCTCTCGTATCGTTGCCTACAAGGTCAGAACCCCAATCCATTTCATCAATCAGTCGTATCATTGCCTGGACATTGTCAGTTAGGTCAGCAGTTACATATACCCTTATACTTGTCTGAAAGAAGTTTTGTGACTTTTCATTTGCTGGTCCAACATTAAAGTTTGGTCTTAAAACCCCATACATTGTTATATCTCCACCTACTTTTACGCTTTCAACAGCAGCAAAAGAAGGTGATATTAAAGCAACAGCGAATATAACCGCCATTACCTTTAATATTTTGTTCCTCATTTTTATCTCCTTTTGTTATCTATTGTCATCCGCCTTTTAGACATAATAAGCGGGTCAGTTGTTCTGTCTCTGCTTTTCTTTCTCCTCTACGCTTTCGCCTTTTTTCACTTTTTTCACCTCCTTTTCGGCATATTAAACATAGAGAGAAAAGCAAATCGTTGTTAGTTTTATTATACCCTATCTTTTTAATTTGTCAAGTGTTTCTTTAATCTTTCTTTTAAATCCCCCTCATCCCCACCTTCTCCCCATCGGGGAGAAGGATGAAATCCCTCTTAATCTCCCTTTAATAAAGGGAGAAGAAACTCCTTCCTTTGAAAAAGGAAGGTTAGGATGGATTTAGAAATCTCCCTAAAAATCCCCTCTAACCCCCCTTTAATAAAGGGGAGGAATTGGGGGGATTTGCCTCACCCTAACCCTCTCCCACTATGGGAGAGGGAATGGGTGAGATGCCTTTGTGCCTTGCACTTCTACTCGCCACTCTACTCTCTCTTTTCAGTCAACACAGTTGACTGACCTTTGTTTCTATTATACCTGCTCTTTTTATATTGTCAAGTCATTTATTCTTAATTTGTCCTCTCCTAATTTTTTTATTCTATGAAATTCTTTATATTGTCAAGGTTCTTTTACAGCTTATTTTTACCTTATAAAAAATGTCCTGTCAATAGGATTTTAATTAAATAATTTTCTTCTTAAATATTTTATTACCTCAAAAAGCAATTTCACTTTTTAATTTTAAATTACTACCTTATTATAGTGCCTCATAAGGAAGATTTTCCTGCTATATGCTTAATATCAATTTCGTATGCCCTTATATTAGTTTCTCTTTCCGTTTTTTCTCACTTTCCTGTTAAATTTTTTATTTCCGCTGCTATCTGGTCAAAAAAAGCATTGTAAAATTTTTCATCCTCAATTGTTTTTTCTGTTTGTGTTTGTGAAGCATCTGTTCCTGTGGGTACTGGGATTAACAGCAACATTGTTGTTCTTCTTGAAGTATAAGTTTTTTTTGTAATCTGGGTTGCATTAAGAAAAATCTGCGTTCTGTCATTTTCATATGGTTGAAGATTTACTTGAAGAACAACATTTACAGTTAATGCCTTTTTTTCAAAACTTTTTGTTGCCTGTATCTGAGATTGATTTTCTTCTTTTTCTATGGCAAAGTTATTTTTTAGAAGTGTCTGTTTTAATGCTAACCAGCATGTCTCTGTTGAAGCATTATATATCCTTGTATTAATATCTTTGTTTGAAAAAACTTCCTTTGATGGTTTGAAAGTAGCACATCCCGTTCCCAGAACCATAATTCCAAGAATAACACTTACTAACTTATCCAATCCCCTCATTTTTCCTCCTCTTTTGGACAACAGTACTGCCAAAATTGGCTAAGAGCTTTTATAATGCATTTCTTTGTCTTTTAAGGTTTTTATAAGTATTTATATCCCTCCCCTTTTTTTATATATTTTTTTGACACTATCTCCATTCCGTCACTGCCAGAATTTTGGTACCTGTTCATTTCCCCCTCACCCATACCCTCTCCCCTATGGGGAGAGGGCGAGAGTGAGGGGTGTTTTCATCTTTCTTTCATCTATTTTTTGACACTACCTTGAATAATATAATATTTGTATTATTCGTAAGTTGAGTAATAATATGGTGTTTCTGCTTCAAATTCTCCTGCACAGGTATCTACAAGTTTATAATCAACCACTATTTTATAATTTTCTCTTATGTCTCTGATTTCTCTTTCATCCCTTCCTGTTAGTTTGCCAATCTGTCTATCTGAAAATCCATACTCTTTTGCTTTTTTCATCAGTTTTTCAGAAATTTTACCTTTTGTTTTTTTAATTTCTTCTTCAACTGAAATTATTTCGGACATATTATAAAGAAACCACTTATCAATTTTAGTAAGTTGATAAATTTTGTCTAATGTCCAGTTTCTTTTAATTGCTTCTTTTATATAGAATAACCTTTTTGAATTTGGTTTTTTTAATCCCTCTTCAAGTTCACCAATTAAATTTATATCTTCAAGTCCAAAATATTTTTCTTCTAAACTTCTTAATGCTTTTTGTAATGCTTCTTTAAAAGTTCTACCTATTGACATAACTTCTCCAACTGATTTCATAGAAGTTGTTAAAATGTCCTCTGCTCCTTTGAATTTTTCAAATGTGAATTTTGGAATTTTTACGACACAATAGTCAATAGATGGTTCAAAACAGGATGGGGTTTTTTTTGTTATATCATTTGGTATTTCTTCAAGTAAATACCCAACCGCAAGTTTAGCAGTAATTTTTGCAATAGGAAATCCAGTTGCTTTTGAAGCAAGTGCAGAACTTCTTGAAACCCTTGGATTCATTTCTATTACAACCATTTCACCATTTTCAGGATTGACTGCAAATTGAATATTTGCCCCCCCACCTTCAACTCCTATTTCTCTTATAATATCAATACCTGCATTTTTCATTACCTGATACTCTTTATCAGTCAATGTTTGAACAGGAGCAACTGTTATACTATCTCCTGTATGTATCCCCATAGGGTCAAAGTTCTCTATTGAACATATAACTATAACATTGTCATTTTTATCTCTCATTACTTCTAATTCATATTCTTTCCAGCCAAGAACTGATTGTTCAACTAAAATTTCACCTATTAAACTTGATTTAATTCCGTTTTCTCCTAAATATTCAAATTCATCAATATTATATGCAACAGAACCACCTGCTCCTCCAAGTGTATAAGATGGTCTTATTATTACAGGAAAACCAATTTTTTTTGTAATTTCAATGCCTTCTTCAACTGTATGTGCAATTCCACTTTCAGGTATTTTAAGTCCAATTTTTTTCATTGCATTTTTAAAATATTCTCTATCTTCTGCTTTTTTTATTGCATCATAATTCGCACCTATAAGTTCTACACCAAATTTTTGAAGGACACCTGTTTCATAGAGAGTTGTAGAAAGATTTAGTCCTGTTTGTCCTCCAATTGTCGGTAATAATGCATCTGGTCTTTCTCTTTCTATTATTTTTTCAAGAATATCCGGGACTAATGGTTCTAAATAAATTTTATGAGCCATTTCAGGATCAGTCATTATTGTTGCTGGATTACTATTTACAAGAACAATTTCATATCCTTCTTCTCTTAATGCCTTACATGCCTGTGAACCAGAGTAGTCAAATTCACATGCCTGCCCTATAACAATAGGGCCAGAGCCAATAAGCATTATCTTTTTTATATCAGTTCTTTTTCCCATTTAACAACTCCTATTCAGTAATTTTCTTCAAAAGGTAAATAAATCTCCATCAACCCCCCTCATCCTCCCCTTCTCCCCAGAGGGGAGAAGGATGAAATCCCTCTTTATCCCTCCTCCAAAAAGCGCGTCGGACATGCCTTTGTTAAAGGGGGAAAATACTCTCCCTCCTTTAAAAAAGGAGGGTGGGGGTGGATTTAGAAATCCCCCTTAAAATCCCCCTTTGTTAAAGGGGGAAGTATCTCTCCTTCCCTTATAAAGGGAAGGTAGGGATGGATTTTATTAAAATCTCCCCTTGCCCATTCCGCCACAAATCTTGTCGGACAGATGCTTTTCTAAAGAGGGGAACATTAATGTTTCAAGGACCCGGTTCTCACATCCAAAGGATCCCTCTGGGCGTAGCCCAACGGGCGAGCCTTCGGAGAGAACCATGTCCTTTTATCTTATTCTTTCTTAAAATCCCCCTCCAAATCCCTCTTAATCTCCCTTTTTCAAAGGGAGCAATTACAAAGGGGGAAGTATCAAAATCCCCTCTAACTCCCGTTGTGCTATCTGGGAGACAATAACGCACCAACTCTGCTTTGCTACCCTTTGCTTCTTTAGTCGGTTTGTTAAAGGGGGAAGTATTAAAATCCCCTCTAACTCCCCTTTGTCAAAGGGGAGAATTAAAAGGGAAAACAAGCACCAATTCTGTTTTTTATTCAATTTATTTACAACAACTCCAAAAATTTTTTGAAAATATATCCTGCATCATTTGGCCCTGGTGCAGATTCAGGATGAAATTGAACAGAAAAAACAGGTAATTTCTTATGTTTTATTCCTTCAAGAGTCCCATCATTTAAATTTATATGTGTAATTTCTATATCCTGCCCTTTTATTGTGTTAATATCAACACAAAAATTATGATTCTGAACAGTTATTAAGACCTTACCTGTCTTTAAGTCCTTTACAGGATGATTACCTCCATGATGACCAAATTTTAGTTTATATGTTTTCCCTCCAAAGACATGTGCTAATATCTGATGCCCTAAACAAATCCCAAAAACAGGATATTTTTCAACAATATTTGAAACAGTGTTAATAACATAAGCAAGAACAGAAGGGTCTCCTGGACCATTTGAAATTACTATCCCATCTGGTTTTTCTTTTTCAATTTCTTCGTAAGGGTAATTTGCAGGAACAACTTTAACTTTTATATCTAAATTATTTAATAGTCGTAATGTATTATATTTAACTCCACAATCAATTACAATAACTTTATATTTCCCTTCTTCATTCCACCAGTATGGTTCATTTTGATAGACATCTTTTACCAGGTCTCTACCTATTATTGAAGGGGAAATTTTCACTTTTTCAAGCATCTCTTCTTTATCTCTCTTTCCTGTAAAAATGCCACTCTTTAAATTCCCTTTATCTCTTAATTTTATTGTTACTTCTCTTGTGTCAATTCCTTCAATTCCTATAAGTTTATTTTCAACAAAAAGTTCTTCAAGGGATTTTTCTGCCCTCCAATTTGAATAAATTTTGCTTCTTTCTTTTACTACAAAACCATTTATGTGTGTTTTATATGATTCACTATCATGGGAATTTACACCATAATTTCCTATTAAAGGATATGTCATAACAACAATTTGCCCTTTATAAGATGGGTCATAAATTATTTCCTGATAACCAGTCATACTTGTATTAAAAACCAATTCCCCAAATGACTCACCTTCAACACCAAAACATTCTCCTTCATAGATACTACCATCTTCAATTACTAAATAACCTTTCATTTTCTTTTTTCCTTAATGCCTCTTTTCAAGAACCCGGTTCTCACAGAGAACCAGGTCCTTTTATCTTATTCTTTCTTAAAATCCCCCTCATCCTGCACCCTCGGGCGTAGCCCTACGGGCGAGCCTTCTCCCCCAAAGGGAGAAGGATGAAATCCCCCTTGCCCCGTTGTGCTTGGAAAAATCTCCCCCTCGGGCGTAGCCCTACGGGCGAGCCTAACCCCTCTTTTATAAAGAGGGGAATGACACACCAACTCTGCTCTTCAAATCCCTCTTAATCTCCCTTTTATAAAGGGAGAAATTAAAAGGGGGAGATAACGCACCAACTCTGCCTTGCTATCTTTTGCTTCCTTAGTCGGTTTGTCAAAGGGGGAACGATTGTTTCAAGAACCCGGTTCTCATAGGGAACCAGGTTCTTTTATCTTAATTTTTTCAAAATGGAAAAAATTTATTCTGTCTCAAATTGTTCTTTTTTAAAATTTTTAACTTTTATTGGATATTTTCCTGTAAAACATGCAGTACAAAATCCTTCTGGGGAAATAGATGAAGATGAAAGCATGCCTTCTAACGATATGTAATAAAGTCCATCAAGCCCGATTGACTTTCTTATTTCTTCAATTTCTTTTTTTGAAGCAGCAAGTTCTTCTCTCGTCGTAAAATCAATTCCATAGAAACACGGGAATTTTATAGGAGGACAACTTACCCCCATATATATTTTTTTTGCTCCTGCTTTTCTTAATGACTTAATTCTGAATTTGCTTGTTGTCCCTCTAACAATAGAGTCCTCAATAACAATTACTTTTTTACCTCTTATTATCTCTTTTACAGGATTCAATTTTATTTTTACTTGCATTTCTCTTGTGGTTTGAAATGGCTGAATAAAAGTTCTCCCAATGTAATGGTTTCTTATCATCCCCATTTCAAAAGGAATTTTTTTCTTTTCAGAAAATCCAATTGCAGCAATATTCCCAGAATCAGGAATAGGAATAACAATATCTCCATCAAAAGGAAATTCTTCTGCCAATTTCATCCCAAAATTTTTCCTTACTTTATACACACTTTCCCCAAATACCATACTATCAGGTCTTGCAAAATATATAAACTCAAAAATACACCTTGCATCTTTTTTCTTTCCATAATTTATACTTTTAACTCCTTCTTTATCAATTTTTATAATTTCACCACCCTCAATTTCTCTTATATACTTTGCTTCAATCAAGTCAAAAGCACAACTTTCAGAAGCAACAACATACCCATCATTAATTTTGCCAAGTGATAAAGGCCTAATTCCATGAGGGTCTTTTACTGCATAAATACAGGTAGGAGTAAAAATAACAAGAGAAAAAGCACCTTCTAATTTTAAAACTGCATCAATAAGTTTCCCTTCAAATGTATCCTTTTTTGATTTTACTATTAGATGCATAATTATTTCTGTATCCATAGTTGTTTGAAATATTGTTCCATTTTCTTCTAATTTTTTCCTCAATTGATAACTATTTGTCAGGTTTCCATTATGTGCAATAGCATATGTTTTACCTTTATAATCAGCAACAAATGGTTGTGTATTTTCTACTTTTGAACTTCCAGTTGTTGAATATCGGACATGCCCAATTCCATAGTATCCTTTAAGTTCATTGGAATTTTCAGATAACAAAACATCATAAACAAGTCCCATCCCTTTTTTCTGATAAATATTTTTTCCATCAGATATTACAATTCCACAACTTTCCTGCCCTCTATGTTGAAGAGCAAAAAGTGAAAAATAAAGTGTCTGATAGGCATCTTTTACATTTGAGTAAATACCAACTATTCCACAATCTTCTTTCATTTTATTTTCCCCTTATTTCAGAAGCAATTATTATACTTTCAGCAATTTCTCTTAAACTTTTTCTTTTATCCATACTTGCCTTTCTTAATTTTTCAAATGCCTCATTTTCATCAATTCCTAATTCCTTCATTAATATCCCTTTTGCTTTTTCAACTTTTTTCCTTGTTTCTAACTCTTCTTCAAGGATTTTTGTTTTTACCATTAATTCCGTGTTCTCTATAACTATCGCTGCCTGATTTGCAATTGAACTTATAATCTCAACTTCTTTTTCTGAAAATTTGTGAACAACAGGTGTATATATATTTAAGACACCTATAACTTTATTTTTTACTTTCATAGGGACTGATAGCATTGAAATAAGTTTTTCTGTTTTTGCTATATCTCTATACTTATATTCGCTACTTTCCCTGACATCTTCAATATAAATAGGTACCCCTTCTTTAACAACTTTTCCTGCTATACCTTCACCAATTTTTAGCGGTTCTTTTTTTATATATTCATTACTCATTGATTGTGTTGCTCTAATTTTTATTGTATTTGTCTTTTCATCAACAAGCATAATTGAACAAATTTTTGAACCAGTAATTTCTGCTGTAACAGAAACAATCAATTTAAGTATATCTTCAAGATACATATCAGAAGTTATTGCTTTACTGATTTCATATATTGCTTTAATTTCTTTTTTTGTAATTCCTGTGCTCATTTTTATTGTGGAGAATTACACTCCCATAAAATTGACTTTATTTTATATCATTTTCTTTTTTACCTGTCAATCATATCTGTCTGCCTGAAAAATATCTCTCCTTTCCATTTCTTCATCAATCATTTTAAGAAATTTTTGTTTATTTTTGAGCCACAGGGGAGCAACAAGAAGTTCATTAGGACAATCAGCAGTTATACGCTGAATAACTGTCTCAGGAGATAAATACCTTAAAAATTCAATTAAAACTTCAATATACCAATCCCTTTCCATTGGTTTGTATTTACCTTCTTTATATAATGTTTCAAGTTCAGTTCCTTTTACAATATATAGAGGATGTATTTTTATTCCGTCAATTTGTAATTGTCCACATTTTTTTGCCGTTTCAATTATATCTTCTTTTGTTTCCCCGGGAAGGCCAATAATTACATGACAACAGATTTTTATATTTCTTTTCTTTGTCATTTCAATACCTTGTAAAAAGTCCTCATAAGTATGATTTCTATTTATAATTTTTAGTGTTTTATTATGAATTGTCTGCAAACCATATTCAATCCAGACATCATATTTTTCTGTATAACTTTCAATTAATTTTAATTTTTCTTCATCAATAAAATCAGGTCTTGTTCCTATTGAAAGACCAACAATATTTTCAAACTTTTTTATAACATCATATTTTTCTTTTAGAACATTAACAGGGGCATAAGTATTTGTAAATGGCTGAAAATAAACAATAAATTTTTTTGCTTTATACCTTTTTTCCCCATATTCAATTCCATTTTTAATTTGTTCTTCAAGAGATATTCCTTTTTTTCTTAAAGAGGGAGAAAAAGAATAATTATCACAATAAATACACCCATTTTTACTTAAAGTTCCATCTAAATTCGGGCAGGTAAATCCAGCATCAACACTTATTTTAAAAACATTACTTCCAAATTTTTCTTTTAAGTATTTTGAGAATTTATAATATCTTTCTGTGTTTTTCATCTTTTTTCTCAGGACATGGTCTGTCAGACCTGGTGTGGAGATAGACAAGTAAAAGAGAAATAGCAGAGGGAGTAATACCAGAAATTCTACTTGCCTGCCCTAAATTTAATGGTTTAAATTTTGACAGTTTTTCTCTTATTTCAAGAGACAATCCTGGTATTTCATTATAATTCATATCTTCAGGTATTTTGATTTTTTCTAAATTTTTAAATTCCCTTATTTCTTTTAATTGTTTTTTTATGTATGGTGAATATTTAACTTCAACTTCTGTTTCAAAAAGAACCTTTTCTGGATAACTTTTAAACTCATCAAAATCAGATAATTTAACACCTGCCCTTTTTAGATATTCAAAAAGTGTAATTTTCCCATTTTCAACTTTTATTTTTTTTGTCTTTATCTTTTTTATTATTTCTTTCACCTTCTCTTTTTTCTCTCTTGTTTTTTCCCATTCCTCTTTACGAACAAGTCCAATTTTATATCCTGTCTCTCTTAATCTTATGTCTGCATTATCTTCTCTTAAAAGAAGACGGTATTCAACACGAGAGGTGAACATCCTATATGGCTCATTTGTTCCTTTTGTTGTAAGGTCATCAATTAAGACACCAATATAAGAATTTGTTCTATTCAAAGTAATCATTTTCTGCCCTTTTACTTTCAAAGATGCATTTATTCCAGCAATTAAACCTTGACCTGCTGCTTCTTCATATCCAGTTGTTCCATTTATCTGTCCTGCAAAAAACAAATTCCTAACTAACTTTGTTTCAAGAGTTGGATATAAACAAGTTGGTTCAACAACATCATGTTCAATTCCATAACCATATCTTATAATTTTTACATTTTCAAGACCCGGAATTGTCCTTATAAAGTCATCCTGAACATCCACAGGCAAACTTGTTGAAATGCCATTAGGATATATCAAAGAAGTATTTTTGCCTTCTGGCTCTAAAAAAACATGATGACTTTGATGATGTGGAAATTTCACTATTTTATCTTCAATTGATGGGCAATATCTCACACCAATACCTGTAATTTTTCCTGTAAAAAGAGGGGACCTATCAAGGTTTTCTCTTATGATTTTATGTGTTTTTTCGTTTGTATAGGTAATATAACAGGGAAGTTGTTCTATTTCAATTTTTTCTGTTGAAAAAGAAAAAGGAATAGGGGGGGTATCTCCTTCCTGTTTTTTTAATATATCAAAATTTATTGTGTTCCCATCAAGTCGGGCACAAGTTCCTGTTTTAAATCTTAACATTTTAAAACCAATGTTTTTTAGTTGAATAGATAGTTTTTTGCTTACTTTTTTTTCTTCAATTCTACCAGCGGGAAAACTTTCAAGTCCAATATGAATAAGCCCATTTAAAAAAGTCCCTGGTGTTAAAACAACTACTTTGCCTTCTATTTTAATTTCATTGTTTATTTCTATTCCGTAGACATTATTCTCTTTTATCAAAAGATAGGTACATTCACCTTCAATCACTTTTATATTTTTTTCTTTTTCAATTATATCCTGCATATATTTTGCATAATTATCCCTATCTACCTGTGCCCTTGAAGACCATACAGCAGGGCCCTTTGACTTATTTAGAATTCTGAACTGGATTCCAACAGCATCAGTTGTTTTTGCCATTTGTCCACCTAATGCATCCACCTCTTTTACAATCTGCCCTTTTCCAACTCCTCCAATAGCAGGATTACAGGACATAAAGCCAATTTTATCTTTTGTAAATGTGATTAAAGCAGTTGATAACCCTAAACGAGAAGAAGATAGAGATGCTTCTATTCCTGCATGTCCTCCACCAATAACAATAATATCAAATTTTTCCATATAATATTTGCCCCGTTTATATTTCGTCTCATACCATCTTTTGTAAAGAAGGGTGAGCCTCGGCCTGTGTAGAACAATCCCCCTCTAATCCCCGTTGTGCTATCTGAGAAACGATGACGCACCAACTCTGCTTTGCTACCCCTCGCTTCTTTAGTCGGTTTAATAAAGGGGAAAATACTTGCCCCCTCATCCTTTCCTTCTCCCCGTTGGGGAGAAGGAAATATCCCTCTCTTCTTCTCCCCTCTCCCC
>Ga0208825_1000845_pt1 | contig 26510 bp, 24 predicted proteins | sample AD_UKC113_MetaG_FD_184450 | JGI IMG/M metagenome (GOLD analysis project Ga0208825, IMG submission 184450) | Active sludge microbial communities of municipal wastewater-treating anaerobic digesters from Hong Kong - AD_UKC113_MetaG (SPAdes)... | ecosystem: Engineered > Bioreactor > Anaerobic >...
TCCTATGGTCGGCGGCGCATAAGCAGACATAGGTTTAGAAAGCGTGATCACTTTTCCCCACACATCGCCGCTAATTGCCAATTTGCCATTCGAGACTTTCCGAAAATAATTAGAGACAAACAGAATTTTGTTTGCAAAGTAAGCTGAATCGTGAGGAGCTGGATCAAGAGAACCCCAACTCTCTCCTGATTTGAGGAAAGAACCTTTGCCTGCTGTTCGTGAATCTGTATCGGTTTGAAAATCCACCATAAGGGCAAGTATGCGGAGTGACGAAAGTTGTGAACTATTTCGTTGAACAGAAATTGCTTTAGTAGATCGATTAAGAGAATGCACAACATGGTTTTGTGCAAGCGCATTAAAACTAATGATCAACAATGCTAACATCGCAAATTCTATTCTAATCCTTTTCATCATCACTCCAAAATAAGATACTTGCAACAGCCAACAACTACGGAAGAATTAAATTGACTTTTTCACTTCCCGTTATTTACCGCCCCAAGCAATTGAAAGAGTAAACCGAAGCGTTTCGCCAAGAGGATGTTGTTCTTCAACTGAACTAATGTAACTGAAATCGAATCCATAAATATCATAGCGAATACCAGCGCCAAAGGTATAAAATTTCCTGTTGCCAGAGCGAGGATCTTCATAAAAATAACCTGCCCGCAAAGCTATAAGTTTTGGATTGCCATACCAATATTCAACACCGACACTTGTTGTAAACTTGCGTAGTTGTTCTGAAAACGACCCGCCGGTCCAAGTTGTATAGAGAGCCTCGTAAAATTCATCCGCCTTCTTTTCAGTTGTATCTCGATGAACAAGAAGTCGATTTACCTCGACTGATGCGGACAATGAGTTGTAATCATCATTGATAATTCTGTATGCGACTCCAAATCTTAAATTCTGTGGTAATGGGTCTGCCTGGTCTTTATCAACGTAGTAAATATTTGGACCAATATTAGAAACATTTAGCCCTAAACTAAGATTATCTCTTAAATCAAGTCTTGTGAACGGAATATAAACGTGTGCAGGCCTATAGAGTAACCCAACATCGAAACTGAATCCTGTTGCTGTGCCACGACCTGCTTCTTCGCCAGTTCCTTTATCAGCAAGGTGACTATAGATAATTCTTGCATTGACGCCAATCCCAAAAGTTGGATGTAATTTCGTGCTATATCCTGCCGCGACAGCAAGTTCATAACCTTTGAAGGTACCAACTGGGGTTGGATCATTTAACGTTCGGGTAAACTCTCCTAAATTTTCATACGTTAAAGATGTAGCAAGAACGCCATTCAGAGCTTCGACAGGTTGTTTATAAACAACATGAGCAATCCATAAATCTGAGAGTCCCAACGCTGGGAGCCACTTTGCATGAGACATCGAAATTTCAGATCCTTCCTGAAAAGCATATCCAGCTGGATTCCAGAAAATCGCCCATGCATCATCTCCTAACGCCACACCGCCTTCGCCCATTGCGCTTGCTCTAGAATTAGGAGCAATAAGTAAAAACGGAACTGCGGTAGTTGTTACATCCTGAGCTTGCAATAAAGATCCAAAGACCGCACAAAAAACAAACAAAAAACCGACTCGACGCATAATATATCTCCTTACAATTAAAATAAAATGTAACTTATTATTTTCTACATAACCCTAGCAACTTTTCCAATATATTCTTTTGATTCACGCGTATCAATATTATAAGAACTAATTTTATAGAAATAAATTCCATTTGCCACTTCATCGCCTTCAGCATCTCTTCCATCCCATAACACTTGAACAAAACGCTCTGAGACCAAAGGCAATTCAATACGCCGAATCATTCTTCCAGCGACTGTATAAATTTTAATTTCGATTGCTACTGGAGCTTCACCAGAACGTTGAAATGTGAAGTATGTTGATTTCGCAAATGGATTTGGATAATTGAAAATATGAGTTAGAGCAATATCCGACGCAGCAACAACCTCAAACGATACGGTCTCTTCTGAAGAATTGTTATATACATCCCACGCCTTCACTTGAACATAATTTTTTCCAATAGGAAGATTGGAGAGAGAATATCTTACTTCGCCTGATTGGTACGTATCGAGATCGGTCTGGTAATAATTGCTCAAATCTATTTCCTGTTGTGGATTAGCGAGAGTAGCTGTCAGTTTATGTCCAATGCCAAGAGTCGAAGTATTGATCCCGCTTTCATCCTCTAATCGAATAATCAAAGTTGTTGTTGGAGGTACAACATCTCCACTGCGAAATGATACGTTATCAAAATAAATGGATATGTTGGGTCCAACTGTATCCGACTCTAATGTTTCAGTTCCTGAAATCACCAAATTCTCAGTTACACCAGCAGCATCAAGATTATTACTCCAGCCATAGAGCATGATTTTCGATTTATTTCCATACTCAACGTCTTTAGGTATACGTGATACAGCGGAAATCTGACCGTTCTTGATTGAAACTTTTCCACTATAGAGTACTGAACCTGTAACTAAGAAAGAATCTGCCGCTGGCCAATTATTGAATTTTAATACTTTGGTAGGACCAAAAATTTTCAACAGAGATTCACCATTGAATGAATTGATAGGCTCATCATATTGTGTCCGAACTGTAGCAACTGATTTCACTTTTCCTAACGCACTCACAGAGACTGTGTTTGTTGCTGGAATATTATTTATGGAATCAATAGAGATTCTGAATTTTGGCGCTAATATCCGGATCGTAGGATCTCCAAAAAGGTGAAATTTTTTGTCATTCACACTATAGTAAGATTGTTTCACTGCACGTATCACATCGCCCATTCGGGGTGTTTCTCCTAAGACGGGGAACAACTGCCTGAAAATTTCAAGAGCCATTGCAAAATTTTGGTTTGCATAGACAGGACGTGAAGCTGAAATTTCTAAAATTGCCCCGCCGTTTTCCATCGTAATAATTTCTTCGCCCGCGCTTAGAATTAACGGATCATCGTAAAGTGAGAAGTCACAGGTTGCCGCAATTAAAAATGGAAGCATTGTGCGATTAGCGAGCTGTGGCAGAGTTATAGTTTGAGAGAGTATTTCTTCATGCGCCCATACTGTCTCATTCCCATGACCAAAGTAATTCAAGATGAGAGCCCCTTCATTAATTGCATTGATAAGAGCCTGGGATGCGCCGGGTTTTTTTCTACCGGAAGCTGTAATAACATCCGGATACTGTGAAAGAAAGATTTTGTTTTGCTGAAGAAACGAAGGGACATAGTACCTCGAAAGCGTTTCAGTATCTTCGGCATGGTTGTATTCTTTTCCAACCGATGCGGAATCGCCGACAACACGCGTTGCAAATTCATCATCGGCAACAAAGGTAATCCGATTTCTCCATTCATCAAGAGGCGATTCTGTCTCGTATCGAATAATTTTATCGACAGCAATTTTTGCTTCGTACAAGCTACGGACAGGAATTCTTCCAACCGCCATTGTTATTCGAGGATCGCCAGCATTCAATATCACAAGTGAATCGTCTGAACAATAGGAATTGATCTGATAATTCGATTCGTATGTTTCAAACGGAGGAATCCAATTTTTACGACCGCCTGTGATATCTTTATAATCATAATGCCCTGCTCCAAAGAGTAACACGTACTTCGGTGAAATTGTCCAATTCTGATTTGCAAATCTTAAAAAGTTTCGGATTGCAAAGGGATCAAGCAATCCACCAGAAAATTCATTGTATATATCTTCGATATTTGCGACATAAGTCCGAAGAGTATCAACAGTTTCGCGATGATTCTTTAATCGAAGAGCCTCATCACGAAATTCTTCTGGAGTAATGACGATAAACTTGATCGGTTCCGATACTCCGTGAAGATTAGAATTATTAACGCTTTCCAATGCCGCTGGAGTTTTCGACCCTTGCGAGCCCACAATAGCAAATCTTCGCATCGAACCAGCAACGTGATTATATGTCAATCGGCAAAGAGTTGGGTCAGCCGGTTCATACGAAAGATTCGTTATTTGCTGTACATTTGCATGGTCAGTTACATCAAAAACAAATACATCTCGAGATGAAAGATTTTTGATTTCGTATCGAACAAGCCCGGTAGTATCCTTTCCCCACCATAACAAAAAATCATTGACGGCAGCAAAACTTCGAGAGTAAAGAATTTCGTACCAATCTAACCAAGCAACTGCATTTGAATTGTTCGGTGTGTATTGAACTTTCAATATCGCACGATTATCCGTAACTGTTCCAGTTGTAGAAAGTGAAAAAGACTTCACTTGAGCATATGTTCCCGTATTGTCCGATGCATTAACAGTCATCGATGGCAATGAATTTGTTCCGATTGTTTGTCCATTTTCATAAATAGTTATTCTGTCCATGTTTGTTGAACGGGAATAGAAACTAAAGCGATATTGACGAGGAATTACATCAACGAAACCCGATAATGAATTTGTAAATACAGCCGAAGTCGTTGTTCCGTCGAAACGCTGTCCAACCCATCTACGCCCACTCTTGATGAGATTGTATTTTTCCTGCTCCACAAACACGCCATCAGTAAAATATTGCGGCGTCGTTGCAGATTCGGCGCTGGCATCAAAAGTTGCCATTGATTTTCCGCTGGTTCCTGAAGTTGATGTGAGAAAATAATAATTTACTTCCGAGTATGGATGAATATAATGGTATATCGTCTTTTGTTGTGAATTATAAGACCAATCACGAGTTGAGCAACCGTAAAAAAGAATATAATCTCCTTCATCAAAGACGCCGTCATTATCTGCGTCAATAACGAGCCGAGCGACTTCCTGTAAATCTTCTGGGTAAGATTGAGTCATATTTTGAGGTACCGCTCCGCCGCCATTTCCATAGATTCTGATTTCATTTATATTCGACCAAAATGACGTTGAGATTTTTTGATTCTTAAAATAATTATAATCGAGCTTATAGATACCTGTTTCCTGAATGCCAATCTTATACCAAGTTCCTGTCGCAAGAACAGAAGATGAAGCGAGCGTCTTTTTCATTGAACGATTAGCGTTCTTCTTTTGTTCGATTTCATTCATTCCTTGAACCGTTGTAAGAGCCAAAAGAGGATATTCCTGATTGAATACTACAGAAGAAGAAATCCTTATACGAATACGATTATAAATACGCACTGAGTTTTGCCCAAGATATTCAATTGGATGAATAACCAGCGAAGCCACAAAATATCCCTGTCTTTCTGCAATATCCTTTATTTCTGCAAGAGCGCTCGGGTTAGCTTTCTCCGAAACACTGGAAGGTATCCTAAAAGCCTCCGATTTCGGAAAACGTACTGAATCAACCGTTGTACTGCTTGCATCAAGTACCTGAACGGATACATCAGAACTCGGTAAAACAATAGGTATAACAGCAAAAAAACTTATAAGATTCGAACCTTGCTCGGATTCAATCTGAGAGTACTCAAAATTTGGCCAGCTATATTCCGTTCCATCCATGCCAATGCGAGTTGATATTTCAATCTCAGGTGCAAACTCAACATCAGCTATTCCACCAGACATTTGAATTACTTTGATAGTAGAAATCTGTTGAGCAGTTACTACCGAAGTCATACAAAAAATCAATATCAATATTTTATTTCGAACCATAATAATAAAAAAGCCAGATAAAAAGTTGTAACCTTTTCATCTGGCATCATTCTCGAAACTTTATACCGAGTTAGAAAAGGTTATGCTGCACATTCATTCTAAAGCATAATTCGCAAAGACAAAACCTTTATCAAAAACTCGATATCGTTCTCCCAACTCAAAATTTTGTATGACAAAGATAGCGATCGATGGTAAAAATGTCAAGTGATGCAACTCAAAGAAGATACGATTTTGATAAGCTTGAGTTTTTTCACAATGTGACAAAAATTCCATTGCGAAAAAGGCGATTATTCGGTACAATAGCACTATGAAGCTATGCACCCGTAGCTCAATTGGATAGAGCATCAGACTTCGGATCTGAGGGTTCAGGGTTCGAGTCCCTGCGGGTGTACATCATATTTCCCCTCGCCTCTTCCCAAAAATTCAAGGAGCGATTTATGAGGGTTAAATCTACATTCATTCAATCTTCCAAAAATTATTTTATTCGATATCCAGCAATGCTTTCTGGAATTATCATCTATTCCTACCTCTTTTTTGCAATTGTAGATTTTTTATTGAAGTTCCATCACGGAGGAGCAACATTTCTTGACGTTGTAGAGATGTTTGACGCACTGCCCTTTTTATGGCTACTTGCATACTCGCTTGTAAAAATTATTACGCTCCGCAATCAATATCTGGAGAGCGAGAACAAACGCTTACTTTCTGAGCGCGAAGTAATCGTTAAGGAGACGCAATTGAAAACTCTCCATGATGTCGCTCGCGCATTCAGGCATCGCATCAATACTCCACTTACAATTATTAATTTTGAAGCTGGTTTTCTGAAAAAGAAATATAGTGATGACCCAGATATTGGCAAGACGATTGCAACTATGAACGAAGCGCTCAATGATATTACAAAAGCTTCCATTGAATTTGCGAAAGCAACAGCATATCCAATTCAAAATATTCAGGACAACAATGGACAATCTGAAAAGCCTACCACTTGAGCAGTTAAAATCCCGTCATACTGACTATATGAAAATTGCACTTCAGGAAGCAGAAAAAGCCTTTAGCGAGGGAGAGGTTCCGGTTGGAGCAGTTATTGTTCATAAGAATAAAATTATAGCAAAAGGGCATAACTTAGTCGAACGTCTCAAGGATCCAACTGCACACGCCGAGATGATTACGATAACAGCAGCTTCAGATTACCTTTCATCAAGCAGACTTGAAGAATGCACTCTCTATGTAACATTAGAGCCATGTCCAATGTGTGCAGGAGCCGTCGTACTTGCAAAAATTCCCACATTGGTCTTTGGTACCTTTGATCCAAAAGCAGGAGCTTGCGGTACACTCTATAATATTGTTTTAGATGAACGGCTGAATCACAGAGTACATGTTATTAGCGGGATATTAGACGAAGACTGTGGAATGCTACTAAAAGAGTTTTTTAGACTACGTCGTTTATCTCATTGATTGACTTGAAGTTAGTTATCTTTTAGTGAAGAATTACCCATTAGTTGCGTTTTGCAATTTTTCTGCCCGATCGGCAAGTCTAAGTTGTTCAATAAGCTCGTCAAGATCGCCATCCATCACTCGATCGAGACTGTAGAGTGTAAATCCAATGCGATGATCTGTAACTCTATTCTGAGGAAAATTGTACGTTCGGATTTTTTCGCTCCTATCGCCAGACCGTACCATTGATTTTCGTTGCGCAGCCACTTCTTTTGTTTGTTCTTCAATCTTCATTTCGTAGAGTTTGGCGCGGAGCATTTTCATTGCACGCTCTCGATTTTGGAACTGAGAACGTTCCTGTTGACAAGCGACAATAATTCCAGATGGTTTGTGAGTTATCCGCACAGCAGTTTCGACTTTGTTCACATTCTGCCCGCCCTTGCCCCCAGAACGATATGTATCAATTTGGAGATCCGCTGGATTGATTTCAATTTCAACATCTTCCACCTCAGGAAGAACAACGACTGATGCTGCAGAAGTATGTACTCGACCTTGTGCTTCAGTTTCTGGTACTCGTTGAACTCGGTGAACGCCGCTTTCGTACTTCATCAAACCATAAGCGCCATCGCCAGAGACAGAAAAGACTATTTCTTTGAATCCGCCCATTCCTGTTTCATTCCAATCCATAAGCTCGACCTTCCACGCTTTTCGCTCTGCGTAGCGAGAGTACATACGATAGAGGTCCGAAGCAAAAAGAGCCGCTTCCTCTCCCCCAGTACCAGCGCGAATTTCCATTATAAAATTTTTACTATCATTTGGATCGGAAGGTATCATAAGAACCTTGAGCTCTTCCTCCAATCGCGCAAGTTCTTCTTTCATTTTTTCATATTCTTCCAAGGCAAGTTCTTTCATTTCTGGATCGTTCGAGGTTTCTAACAACTCCTTGCTCTCATTTAAATTTTGATAGGTCTTTTGATATTGCGAACCAACTTTAATAATTGGCTCGAGTGCATGCAATTCTTTGCCAAGGTCTTTGCTCTTCTGCCGATCCGATGCAATCGCAGGATCGCTGAGAAGCTTGTTAATTTCTGTGTATCGTTCAAAAATCTTTTCAAGTTTATCAATCATGCCTCAATTCCTCATCAACTTATTTATAGCGCTATCACATTTTTTGCAGTTGGTTCATATTGCGATGCGAACATCATAACGTCTTCAATACCTATTTGTGCATTAATTTAATTAACGATAATGAATTGCAAATTTCACTGAATTGATTTAAATATACTGAAGAATTTTTCGGTACCCAAATTCCGCCATTTCCATCGCTTGCCTTTCCTTTGAAAATCCGATACCTTTTTTGCAATGAAAAGTTTAAGATTAAAAATTGGAACAGGTTTTACTATTATAGTTCTGATCGGGCTTGCAACCAGCTTTTTTGCGCTATTAAAATTTGTGCAGCTTCGCAATGAGGTTGCCCCAATTATAAGGACAACGTATCAGAGCGCGCTTGGAGCTGAAAACCTTATTCGCTCACTTGACGATCAAGAGCACGCATTGCTCTCGGCAGTTATTGATGAACCTGAAATGTACAGAGCCTACTTCAACGATAGTCGCGATATATTTATCGATTGGCTCGTTCGAATGAAAAACTCTGCGCCAACTCCGACACAAAATGCTCTCGTTGACAGCATTATTACAACCGATAGCCTCTACAATCGTGCTGCAGAGACGCTCTTTACCTATCTTATCAATAAAAATAATATACGATTAGGTTCACAGTACCAAAAATATGTCGTCAGACCAATTGCTGAAAAACTCAGGAATCAATGCTCTCAATTACTCGAAGCAAATCAGACAGCGATGAAACAGGCTGAACACAGAATTGAGCGAACGACCCATGAAGCTATTGTATCGGTCATTATCGCAGCATTGTTATCTATTGTATTAAGCATTACAACGGCAGTTCGATTTACCCGTTCGGTGATACAACCCGCAGAAAAATTGACAAACATTGTACGCCGCATTAGTCAGGGAAATTTAAACCAAAAAATAGATATTGTTACTGATGATGAAATTGGGGTTTTGAGTATCGAGTTCAACAAGATGACCGAACGACTTCGGCAGTACGAAGAAATCAACATCAACAAACTACTTGCAGAAAAGAAAAAAACTGAAACAATTGTATCAAGTATTTCCGAGCCAGTAATCGTTACAGATGTAAACGGTACTTTTGTTCTCGTCAATCAAGCAGCTGCTTCCCTTTTTTCCATACCTCAAGATTGGGAAGGAAAAAAGCCACAGGATGTTTTCACGGATGAAAAAATACTCCAAGTTTTAGAGGGCAATAATTCCGAAACCGATGTACACGGTAACCGTGATGTGCTAATGGAGTTTGAAAAAGATGGAGAGACAATTTACTATCGTCCTCATCAAACGCGTATTATGGACGTAAATGGAGAAATAGAATTTGTTGTAACTATTTTCCATGATGTAACTAGATTTAAAACTCTCGAACGTATGAAGTCAGAATTTATTGCCACAGTTTCCCATGAACTGCGCACGCCGCTTACCTCGCTTGCAATGGGCATCGATATCCTTTTGAAAGAAATAGCCGGAGCAGTAACTCCACAACAACGGGAACTTTTAAACGCCGCAAAAGACGACGCGGAACGATTACGAAAGTTAGTAAAAGACTTGCTCGATCTATCAAAATTAGAATCTGCAAAATATGAACTGCAAAAGGAATTAACTAATTTCGCGCACATTACTGATACCGCTGTAAAAGCTTTACGATTCCAGTTTCAAGAAAAATCGATTGACTTACAGGTCAATGTACCGCCATCTCTTCCCTTCTTATATGTTGATGGAGAGAAAATTACATGGGTGCTTACAAATCTTTTAAATAACGCTCTTCGATATACTGATCCGGGTGGAAGAGTTACGATTTCTGCAGAGGTAAAGAACAACCTACTCGTTGTTAGTGTGGCAGATACCGGGAAAGGAATTCCTGAAGAGTATCAGGAGATAATTTTCGAAAAATTTGTACAGATTAAGCCTGCAACAGAAACAACGCCAGGCAGCGTTGGACTCGGATTAGCAATTGCGCGTGAAATTATCGAAAACCATAAAGGACAAATCTGGGTATCAAGTAAAGTTGGAGTCGGAAGCACATTTTACTTTACGATTCCTTTGAATGGATGAGAAAAAATATGGATACAACATTATCAATCCTTGTCGTTGATGACGAAACAAATATTCTCAGTATGGTTGGCATCTGTATGCAAACGCTTGGCGTAGATGTAACATTGTGCGCCAAACCGCAAGAGGTATTACATTTACTTCAAACAAAACATTTCGATATTGCATTTGTTGATTTGAAAATGGCGCCGATGGATGGTATCGAAGTGTTACAGGAAATTAAGCGCTACTCTCCAGATACCACAGTTGTTATTATGACAGCTCACGGATCGATAGAAAGCGCTGTTCAAGCAATTAAACTTGGGGCTTACGATTATCTTCAAAAGCCATTTAACTTCGAGGAGCTTAAACTTTTTACCGAAAAAGTAATCGAGTATCACAAACTTCAGCGAGAAGTTCAAGAATTACGCGAACAAGTCGAGACATTGTCTCATACTTCTGACATCGTTACACGCAATCGCACTATGCTCGAGCAGCTAGACTTTGCATCCAGAATTGCAGATAGCACGCTTGCAGTACTCATCGAAGGAGAAAGCGGAACAGGAAAAGAACTTCTTGCGCATTATATTCACAAGAAAAGTCCGAGGGCTGACAAGCCATTTGTAAAAGTTAATTGTGCAGCAATTCCTGAACAACTTCTTGAAAGCGAACTCTTTGGGCATGTAAAAGGTTCGTTTACTGGAGCGCTCAAAGATCGAGAGGGGCGATTTGAAATCGCAGATGGAGGAACAATTTTTCTCGATGAAATTGGAGAATTATCTCCTGCAATACAATCAAAACTTTTACGCGTCCTGCAAAGCAAAGAGTTTGAGCGAATTGGTGAAAATACTACGCGAAAAGTCGACGTCCGGGTAATTTCTGCTACAAACCGAAACATCGATGAAGCTCTGAGAGAAAATACATTTCGAGAAGATCTTTTCTTTAGATTGAATGCAATTCGCATTAAACTCCCTCCACTTCGGGAACGACCTGACGACATTCCTCTGTTAATTCATCATTTCATTAATAAATTTGCACAGGGCCGAGCTATTACACTATCTCCAGAAGCAGACAGAGCGCTCAGGACGTACCGTTGGCCCGGAAATGTACGTGAACTTGAAAACGTTATTGAACGCGCTGTTGTTCTAGCCACGGATGATACAATTACGCTTCAGCATCTTCCAGAAGAAACGCGAAATGCCGAGGAATCGACTGCACTTTCACTCGAAGAAATAGAAAAAATCCAGATTAAAAAAGTGCTTCAGGTTGCTCAAGATTTTGATGAAGCAGCGAGGATGTTAGGAATTGATAGAAAGACTCTTTTGAATAAACGGAGAAAATATGGACTCCTCTAATTGCGTGAGGAATTTTTCCCTATGCTGTATGTTTTTTTGTTTCAAGGGGTTATACGTTTTATTTTGCAGATGAGACAAAACGTGAGATTTTTTTCCCCAAGATAATCTTAAAACTATTCATTCTTTTTCAAAAATCCTTAATTTCCTTGGCATTTGAATTGCTTAAAAAGAAAAAGACATAAACTAGAAAGAAAAAAAATATGTCAACTAAATTAATGACTTTGAATAGTCTTGAGATAGCGATACTTGAGCCTCGCGGTTCACTCATCGGAGGCGATGAAACAGACGATCTAAAAACTAAAGCAAAAGATTTAATCGAACAAGGGAACCGCAAGCTCATCATTGATATGGGCTCTGTAAATTATGTAAACAGCGGCGGTATTGGAGCGTTAGTATCCATTCATTCTATGTATGAAAAAGTAAATGGCAAAGTAAAATTATGTAATCTGGGAAAAAGTGTTCAGAATGTCTTTGTTATTACAAAGTTGACTGCAGTATTTGATGTTGAAGAGAATCGAGAAGAAGCAATTAAAAGTTTTAAGTCTTAAATCATTTATCTAATTAACAATTATCATCAATAATGATAGGAGTAATTTCATGAAAAACGCAGTATTTAACGTTATTGTCTTTGTCGTCGCTTTGGTTGTAGGCTATTTAATCTTTGAGTACGCTTTGCCGAAGTATATTAAGGATGGTGGACCTTTAGTCATTTTACTTATTACGTTATTTATTATGCTCCTTGCCGTGGTTGTCGAACGATTTCTTTCACTTCATAAGGCAAATGGCAAAGCTCAACTTCCAAGTTTCTTACAAGCTGTACAGAAAGCAGTAAACAATGGCGACATCGATGGCGCTATTACACTGTGCGATAAGCAGCGCGGTTCATGCGCTAACGTTATACGAACTGGACTAGAGCGCTACAAAACACTCGTCGAAGAAGGCGATATCAAAGGTCAAAGGGATATGATGGAAAGCATTCAAGGAGCTATCGAAGAAGCTACAATGTTGGAAGTTCCACTTCTCGAACGTAATCTCCCTGTTATGTCAACAATTGCCTCTATTGGAACAATGGTTGGACTTCTCGGAACAGTGTTAGGAATGATTCGGTCGTTCTCTGCCATGGCACGAACTGGAGCTCCTGACGCAGTACAATTAGCTCTTGGTATTTCTGAAGCTCTGATTAACACCGCTGGCGGTTTGCTTTCTGGTATTGGTGGAATCGTGGCATACAATTTCTTTGTTACAAAGATTGACAACTTTACGTATATGATTGACGAAGCAAGTTACGCAATTATACAGTCACTGGTTTCTCGAAAACCATCAAAAAAGTAATCAACAAAAGGTGTAACTATGCCAAGACATAAAAAAGGTCGCGTATCAGTTCATATCGACATGACACCGATGGTGGATGTCGTAATGTTACTGCTTACGTTCTTTATGATGACCACTCAATTTAGGCCGCCTGAGGAAGTTGCAGTCGAGGTACCGGCGTCACACTCTTTGGCAAAGGTTCCAGAAGGTAAGGTTATTACAATCTATGTAAATAAGGAAGGGAATATTTACATGGGTGTCGACTCTCAGGTAATTATGGCCCGTATTTTTGGAGAAGAAAACCGTCTAAAACGCGAAATTGAGGTTACAAAGGAAACTCTTCCAAACTTACTTATTCAGGCGCGTATAGCAAATCCTGGATTATTTACAGTTATTAAAGGAGACAAACGTGCTCCTTACGGACCGATGGAAGATGTGATGTCCATACTTCAAAAAGTAAATATTACGCGTTTTAATTTAGTAACAGATTTAGATAAAGGAGCATAAAACTATGGCTTCTGTAGAAACTGGCGAACCACGAGCTGCTGGAAAAGGCAAAAAGAAAAAAGCCCGAATGGGAGTACGCATTGATATGACTCCTATGGTCGACGTTGTTATGCTGTTGTTGACATTTTTTATGTTGACCACGGTGTTCAGCAGACCTCAGGCAATGGAACTCAATTTACCACCGGATTATAAAACAAAAGTGGAAGTTGCCGAATCCGCATTGCTAACATTACGTGTAACAAGTGATTTTCAAATTTATTGGAACATTGGAAGCGATCCAAAACTTCAAAAAGTCGAGTTCAACGAATTACGACAATTTTTGAGAGATCGACTTCAAGCAAATCCAAAACTAATCACTCTTATTAAAATAAATCGCGACGCAACCTATGAAAATATGGTTGATCTTCTGGATGAAGTGAATTTAGCAGAAATTACTCGTTTCAGCTTAGCTCCAATGACTCCAGAAGATGAAAAACTTTTAGCGCGTGTAAAAGGATAGGAGGGACATTATGGCACAATCAATTTCATCGTTAGTTCCCTATCAAACCAAAGGATACGGCGCTGCTGAATTAAAGGCTCTGTACCAAAAATACTATTCGATTGGACTTCTGATATCGATTTTAATCTGTTGTTCACTCGTCGGCACATATCATCTTGTTGTTTGGTTGAGCACTGAAGAGGAACCGGTTAGGACAGTGCGTGTGGTTAAAATTTCAGAATTAGGACCGCCGCCTTCTCTTCAGCAGCAGGAAGTTGCACCAGCAGTTGCATCTTCAGGACCAATTGCAAAGCCCAGTGTTGGTGTCCCTGTTCCTGTCCCGGATGCTGAAGTAAGTCCAGAACAAACAATCGCAACACAAGCAGAACTCAGTCAACAAGTTGGTCCAATTGCAGATATCAATGAAATCGGAAGTGGCAACGTCCAAATCCAACAAGATATTGTCATCGACGAAAACGAACCGCCTGCTGATTTCGTACCTGTTGAAAAAGAACCTGTAATTGTAAAAGAAGTGAAACCGAAATATCCAGAAATAGCGTTACGCGCTGGTTTGGAAGGAAACGTTTATGTGAAAGTCTGGGTTGACAAAGAGGGAAAAGTTAAGAAGGTCGTTGTACTAAAAAGCGATGCCGAAATTTTCAACGAGGCTGCAATTGAAGCTGCTCAACAATTTGTCTTTACCCCTGCAATTATGCAAAATAAGCCTGTTCCAGTATGGGTTTCGATTCCCTTCCGGTTCAGACTGAAAAATGCAAAATAACTTTACTTGATACGCTCGGAGCTGGAAAATCCAGCTCCGTTTTTTATTCTATGAAAAAAATTCGGATTAAATCTTTACTTGGATACTCCGTATCAGTTGTAACATTCATCCTTGGAATAGGTATCTTCGTTAGAATATTCCGATTTGATAATATCCCCCCTCAGCTGCGTTATTCCTTTGCCTTAGTGCTTGTACTATGGGCAATTTACAGAGCTCTTACAACATATTTTAAGGACAAACAATCGGAACGAGAAAATGAAGTATGAAGCCAACTATTTATTCTTTTAGCATACTGCTCATACTGTTACTAGGAGGTTGTGAAAGTTGTGTAAAAAAAAATACTCCGCGTGTAATCGCTGGCAAAACTACAATCTTTGTTGCAGATCCTTATAATAAAATTCTCACCGAGGAAGTAAAACTTTTTACAAGTTTATATCCTGATGCACACATTACACTCCATACAACTTCCACAGATGAAGCAATTGTCAGTTTTCTCAATGATAGCGTGAAAATCATTTTTGTCGATCGTCCATTTACTGATGAAGAAAACCAAATTATCCAGCAGTACTCAATTCCTGTATCCTCGACAATTGTAGCTCGAGATGGTCTAACAATAATCGCTCATTCATATAATCCAATTCGACAAATATCGCAACAATCCTTAAAAAAAATAATACTAGGGACTGAAACGAATTGGCGAAATATACCGGAGTCTCGCTGGGGAGGATCAATCCAACTCGCACTCACGAATAAGCATTCCGGTATTTATCGTCTTCTTCAACAAAATTTTTTTCCTACACAAACTGAATTTCCTATCTCTGCAGCGCTCTCCTGTCAAGAAGAACTTGTTCAGTTTGTCACGCAACACCCACAATCGATAGGGGTAATATCTTTTACAACAGCACAACAACTGCCGAAGGAAATCAAAGTTCTTCCGGTCGAGGCAACATTGCCAGATAGTACACAAGGATTTTTAAAACCAACACAAGAAAATATTTATCAAAAACTTTATCCATTCCATTATTCTTTGTATCTTTATTCTCGTGAAGCTAAAGGAGGACTGGGCTTGGGTTTTGGTACGTTCCTTTTAACCTATTCCGGTCAAAAAATTATTCAAGACGCTGGAATTGCCCCAGTCAATATTCCAAGTCGTCCAATTCAAATAACTGTGGAGTAATGTATGAAACGATCACTTTTCTTTCTTTCTTTACTATTCACATTCGTCACGGCATCATATGCTCAAACAAAGTATGATCAGAGCGAATCTTTGTTGAAAAACAAACAATACAAAGAAGCGCTCGATGCTATTCAAGTCATTCTCAATGCAGATCCAAAAGATGAGCGCGCCTGGTATCTTTCCGCAAAAGCACACTACGAATTAGGTCAATTGGATCAGGCAGAAGAGGCAGCAAAAAAAGCAATCGAACTCAATAGCCAGCTTTTTGACGCCTATGTTGTACTCTCGGACGTACAACTTTCAAAACAAAAACCGATAGATGCATACAATACTGTTATGGAAGGAATAAAGCAATTAAAAAAGAAGACGTTTCCTCTCTTTTCTCTTCAATTAGGGAAAGTGTACCTCCAACTTGATTCCGCTACGGCGGCATTAGTTTCGTTTACAAAGTATGCAGAAGATTGTCCAAATGATTACCGTGGATATGAGGGAAAAGGCGATGCCTATGCCTTAGAAAATTTAAATCCATTAGCTATTGCACAATACGAAAAAGCATTGGAAATAGATAGCGCCCAGACAGGAGTTCTCCTAAAACTTGCAAGAACTCTTGTCAAAGAACGCCAATATACTGAAGCGGGAAAAGTCTATAATCGAATTTTGCAACTTGAACCAGAAAATTCAAAAGCACGGCTGGAGCTTGCAGAATTGTTCTACAAAGCAAAAATGTGGGGACATTGCGCTGCAACATTAAAAGATTACATAGAAAGAGAAAAAAATCCATCTCAAGATGTCCAGAATATGTACCTTGAGGCGCTGTACAATGGAAAATATTATAAAGAAGCTCTATCCGTTGCAGAAACAATGGCTAAGAAAAATATTAAAAATCCTATTGTACTGCGAGCATTAGGTAAAGGCTATATTGACCAAAAACAGTATCAAAAATCAATCGATGCTTATCTGGCATTACAGAAAACCGATACTCTGAAAGTTGATGATTATCGATGGTTAGGGTATAGTTATCGTCAACTAAAAAAAGATTCTCTTGCAGTAAATGCACTCCTTGAAGCGCTCTCCATAGACTCTACTGATAGCGACTTACTTGGAGACATTGGTGCTATCTATATGAATATGCGAAAATGGGATCGGGCGGCTTATTACCTTGAACGACGCGTCCAAATAGATACTGCCGCTATTGCTGGATATATCAATCTTGCTTCATGTTTAATGCAATTGGAACAATATGATAAAGCAATTACATATCTTCTGAAAGCAGTAGAATTGAATCCGAACTACCCTCCTACTTATGTCAATATTGGCTTTTGCTATTCCGGGAAAAAAGAATTTATAGAATCAAGGAAATGGTTCGAAAAAACAATTAGTGTTATTGACACCGCTCAATTTCGTTATAGACTTCAGTTAGCGGATGCTTATAAAATGATAGGATTATCTTATCTCGTTGATAAACCAAACCCTGATAATCCAAAGAAAAAATGGGAAGATGGCGCATTATATCTCGAAAAAGCTTTGCAATACAAAGAAGACGATGCAATGAGTCATGTATGGTTAGGACAAGCATATCAAAACCTGCAGAAGAAAGAACTTGCATTAAAGCATTACAGACGTGCATTGAAACTCGACCCGAAAAATCTCGAAGCACAAAAAGGTGTAAAGGTGCTTGAAGGAACAGAATAATAACGATGTTATTTATACACAAATAAATCCGTAGGAGGAGATTACATTATGAAAAGATTTGCTTTATTGGGGGGTATTTTAGCTACTATTCTTGTTGGATGTGGAGAAAAGAAAGTAACCATTCAGGAATGGGATCAGTATCAAAATCAATTTTTTAAAGTTTCTTTCACCTATCCTAAAAATTGGTACGTAGTAACGGAACCAAACCGAGTAATGGTGTATTCATCGATTGAAGCAGCAGATAAATTTTTTACCCATGATCCACGAAAAGAAGACGGTGTGCAAATCATTGTCGCATCCGATCTGGACGATTCCACACATAATCTGGATAAATACGTAGAAAACTTCTACAACGATCAGAATAATGCCGGATTTACCATGAAACCTATTGAAGCCGCAACACTGGAAGGCTTACCAGCCAAAAAAGTCGAATTCAGTGGAGCATACGATCGAGAGACGAAGATTTCATCTATTCGAATTGTTACGTTTAAAGATTCTACCATTTACTACGTACAATATTCAGCATTCAATAAAATGTATGAGCCATACAAATTCGTTTTCGACAGCGTGGTTCATACTTTAACTCTTCCTAAAAAAATTGTCGCTAAAAAAGGAGTTGATCCTGCAATACCATTTGCTGAAACAGAGAGATATTCATGTGAATATTACGAGCTTGAATACCCAGCAAACTTTGGAATCAATGACTTGCCAAGGAAAGGCAATGTACTGCATTACATTCAAATCATTGGAAGATTAGAAGGCTACCGAAAAGATTGCGACATTCAGATTGATGTGCGCCCCGCTCAAAAACTTAGCGTTGATAAAGTTGTAGAGCAAAATTTGAAAAATTATCGTGTTCTTTCCCGAGGTGAGACAAAGATTTCTGGAGAAAAGGCAATTTATTTAATCTATTCTCCTCTCAAAAATATCGAAAGTCGAGTCTATTTTGTTGTCAAAAACGACAGAATTTACCGAATTACACTCAACTACTTCGCGCCACTGAAAAAGGACTTCCTCCCTGCCTTTGAAAAAGTAGTTGCTTCAATCCGCTTAAAGTAGTATACTATATGCCGAAAAAAGCCGAGTTCCTTTTTGGGAACTCGGCTTCCTTATGTTGAACTCGGAAGCTAATTAATTGGATACAGATAGTACGCATTCTTCCACACCTCACAAAGTGAAAGAATTAGCCACTAGTAGACCTCGGGTATTAGGTTGGCTGCGCAGTGCAGCAATCTTGGATGGGGACTGGGGAACCAGTGTTGCCTATGTAATGGGAATTGGATTTGCTCTTGCAGGGTATGCTAGTTATTGGCACCTTGTTGCAATGATGCTTCTTACAACTCTTATTGCATTCAATTACATTACTATTTGCAGACTCTATCCAAACGGCGGCGGCGTTTATAGCTCCGTTTATCATCGTTCCCATTTGCTCGGAGTAATTGGAGCGCTTCTTCTTTCCGCCGACTACATAGTAACAATGTCATTATCCGTTCTGGATGCTTGCCATTACTTAAATGTAAGTAATCCGCCATTAGCAGCAGCATTGATCATTATTGGCATTGGAATTCTTAACTGGTATGGACCAAAACATTCTGGTGGGCTTGCTCTTGTAATTTCGTTTTTTACACTACTCGTGCTTGCTACAATCATCGGCTTCTCTTTTCATACGGGAATAACTCAGGCTCACATTGAGAGACCAACAGGCGGTTTTTTTCATAATTGGAGTATTTTTACTGGATTCGTGCTTAGCTTATCAGGAGTTGAAGCTATTTCCAATATGACGGGACTCATGCGCGATCCAGCACGCGATTCACGGCGCACTATATTTGTAGTTTTAACTAAAGTGGTAATTGCAAACCTGTGTCTTGGATTAGCCTTGCTTGCTATACCAGGACTTCACCCTGGTGAGCATCTTGAGGATATGCTTCGTTTCCTTGGCGAACATTACGTTGGTAATTGGTTCGGTTGGGTTGTTGCCTTATCTCTGGGTGTCCTGCTTATTTCAGCAGGTAACACTGCCTTGAATGGATTAATTTCTATACAATTTCTTATGGCATTAGACAGGGAATTACCAACATCGTTGCGAAGGCTCAATCGCTACGGGGTTCCGATTATCCCTCTGATTATTGCAACATTAGCTCCAATTCTTGTAATTATGTTTATTCGCGATGTCGAGACAATGTCTCACCTCTATGCTATTGGTGTTGTTAGTGCAATAACAATCAACCTTGGTTCTACAGCCACAGATCCAGATGTTAGTTTAAAACCATCTGTAAAATATTTTACGACGGCATCAGCAATCATCATGTTTCTCATAGCAATTTCAATTGCTATTAATAAACACGAAGCTACAATTTTTGTGCTCATCATATTGGCTGTAGGATTAACAGCTCGTTATGTTGCTCAAAGGAAAATCGTAGCGCAACCTATCCCAGCAGAAATACAAGCTGCAGAGCCACAGCCGACGAAAAAACGTCGCCGTATTTCAATCCCGTCGGCTAAATTTTTAGTTGCAATAAAAGGAATGAATGAACGGCTACTAAAATTTGCTATTGAAGAAGCAAAACAACGAGGGGCTTTGCTCTTTATTTTACACGTAAAAGAGATTGCTGTAGGCACATTACCAGAGCGATTAGAAATTCAAACCAATGGATTTGAAGACAAAATCGAGAAAGCTTGCCTGGATGCTGGTATCGATTTTCAGATCATTTCAATACCAAGTTACGACGTTGGATATACCATAGCAGAACAAGCGGCAACTTTTGGCGTAGATCGGGTGATCCTTGGTGCAACAAAGCGAAGCGTGCTTGAAAACATGCTTCGTGGAAATGTAATTCGCACACTGAGCGCCCTTCTCCCAGAAGATGTACAGCTAATTATTTTTGGCGGTTAAAATTTCTTAACAATCCTCTCCTCTTCCTTTTCCACTTTGAATTGGAAGAAGTTCTTAATATCTTTCAAAAATTTATATACGGAGATAAAATGTTACTGTGGATCGGTTTCATAATACTAATCTTGTTTTTGCTTTCTATTGATTTAATCGTTTTCGATCGCCATCCGCATGAGATTACTATTAAGGAATCTTTAATTTGGAGCCTTATCTGGATTGTCATTGCCTTGCTCTTTAATGTGGTAATTTACTTCTGGAAAGGTCCGACTCCGGCTCTGCAATATTTTACTGGCTATATCATTGAAAAGTCTTTAAGCGTCGATAATTTGTTTGTCTTCCTTTTATTATTTTCTTACTTCAAAGTACCTGCAAAATATCAACATAAAGTATTATTCTGGGGAATCATAGGCGCGCTTATTTTAAGAGGAGCGATGATCGGAGTCGGCGCAGCGCTTATTTCTCATTTCCACTGGATACTCTACTTCTTTGGCATCTTTCTCATCTATACTGGTATCAAAATGGCAACAGAAAAACAAGAGCGAGAAGTTCATCCAGAGAAAAATATCGTTGTTCGTTTCTTTAAAAAATTATTTCCCGTCACTGCAGGATTCCATGAAGAAAAGTTTTTTGTCGTCATTAATAACAAACGATATGCAACTCTCCTCTTTGTAGTGCTTATTGTTATCGAGACAACCGATCTGGTGTTCGCTATCGATTCTATTCCAGCAGTTTTTGCAATTACTCAGGATCCTTTCATTGTTTTCACATCGAATGTCTTTGCAATTCTAGGACTCCGCTCACTCTACTTTGCACTCGCTGGAATCATGGAACTCTTTTACTATCTTCGGCACGGATTATCCGTCATCTTAACATTTGTGGGGTTGAAGATGGTAGTAATGGATATCTTCCCTATTCGAACTGGTATTGCATTAACTTTTGTCGCAAGCGTTCTCATTGTTTCAATTTTGGCTTCGATTGTTAGAAATCGTCGTCAAAGGAAGCAACAACTCACAATCGACGATCATATTTAAATTGCTTCAACTACCTTTTCCCTTCTTCTCTGCAATACATTTATCAAGAAGAAATCTTTTGCAGTTATTAAGATTTTTGGCTAAATTATTAAAAACGATAATAAAAATGATACTAAAGGGCGTATGTCGAAAGCACTCAATGTTCTCTTTGTTACAAGTGAAGTAGAACCCTTCTCCAAAACAGGAGGACTTGCAGATGTATCAAGTTCTCTACCTAAAGCAATCAAAAGTTTAGGTCATGAAATTCGAATTATTACCCCACGATATAGGTTTATCGGAGAGCGCAAATTTAAGCTCCACGACATCATCCGTTTGCATGAAATTCCAGTTCCAGTCGGAGCTACAACGCTCGTAGGTAATGTAAAATCATCCTTCATCAACAATCAAAAGGATAAAGTCCAGATATATTTTCTTGACAATCAGGAATACTTTGGAAGAGATGGCATTTACCAGAGTCCGGCAACCAAAAAAGATTACAAAGATAATGATGAGAGGTTCATCTTCTTTGCACGTGGCGTATTAGAAACTCTCAAACAACTTGGCTGGACGCCCGATATTATCCATTGCAATGATTGGCAAACGGGACTTATTCCAGCGTACTTAAAAACACTCTATAAAGACGAACCTCTATTTAAGGCAGTACGAACTGTTTTTACTATTCACAATATGGCATACCAGGGTGTGTTTTCCCGGGAATCATTTGAAAAGTCCCATCTTCCAAAGGAACTTTTTTCTCCTGATGGCGTCGAAGCATATGGTAATTTTAATTTCCTAAAGACTGGAATAGTCTTCGCCGATACAATAACAACGGTAAGCAAAAAATATGCACAAGAGATTTGCTCGAATGATGAAATAGGTGCAGGATTAAGCGGGCTTCTTTCAACACGAAAGAAAGATCTCTATGGCATTGTCAATGGAATTGATGATACTATCTGGGATCCGATCAATGATAATTTTATCTATCGAAAGTATGATGCTAAATCTCTTGAAGCAAAGTACGATAACAAACATGCTCTCATTGAGAAATTCGCCCTCGATAATTCGAAAGAAATGCCCTTAATTGGCTCCATTGGTAGAATGGTAGAAATGAAAGGTTACGATCTCATTGCATCGATTATAGATGATATTATGAAGCTTGATGTGCTGTATGTGATGCTATCTTCTGGAGATAAAGAGTTAGAAAAAAAGTTTGAACAAATACAGAAAAAATACCCTAAAAAGTTTGCCTTAGTGCTTGGATATGATGAAGAACTTGCCCACCTCATTGAGGCTGGCTCCGATATATTCCTCATGCCATCAAAATTTGAGCCTTGTGGTTTAAATCAGATGTACAGCATGAGATATGGCACAGTGCCGATTGTGCATGCAACAGGTGGGTTAGACGACACTGTTGAGGATTATCAGGGAAATGGGAAAGGAACAGGATTTAAATTTTATAAGTATGACACAAAAGAATTGCTAAAAACAATCCAACGAGCGCTAAAAGTATATCAACAGCCCGAAGAATGGAAAAAAATTATGCGAAACGGCATGGCTATGGATTTTTCTTGGCACCGTTCAGCGTTGGAATACATCAATCTCTATAAAAATATTTTGAAACAATAATTTATTTTTTGTAATCAACCGCCCCTTCGATATCGCCGTGTTTTGCAACATCTCAATATAAATACGATATTTTATATCAGGTAATCAGAGTGAAGACAACAATCAATCATCTTTATAGTTCAATCCTTTTTTTCTCATCGATACTTCTTCTTATTCTATTCGTTATTCTACCAGGCTGCGTAGATGCGCCTAATCCAATTGGAGCAGAAATCCTACCAGAGACTGACCTACTTTTACTTAAACAAGATACGCTCTATGCAACCTCGCATGAAACTCGATTTTTCTTTTCTAACAATTCTTCCCTCGATAAATTTTGTGTTGGCAAATTTCAATCATACGAAACATGGGGATTATTGGGATTCTTTGGCTTGCCGGACTCTCTCACAAACGTTCGCGTTCTAAATGCATCAATTCGGCTAAAAGCAGCGTACCATTTTGGCGATAGCGCCAGCAATATTTCTTTCCGAGCCTACAGAATGGTAACATCATGGGTTGGAGACTCGCTTACGCTTGATTCTCTGCGCAATTTCCAAAGTAATTACTACGATGCAACGCCTCTTCAACTTTCTTACTCCGGAGCGATTGGAGACACAGATTATATAACTATTGATATTCCTGATACTTCAATAGTACGGCAATGGTTAGCTACTGTAAATGATTCTACACAATATAACTATGGATTACTCCTTGAACCGACAAACAGTTCAGTAATTATGGGATTTGCATCGTATTACACATTAGATACTGCATCCATGCCGACTCTTACAATCGAATACGAAAAAGACGGAGAAGTTCAGACGTATGTGCATTACTACAGTCTGTCCAGATTTTTATCGTCCCCAACGCCAACTTCTGCATCTTTCTCAACTATTATTAAAGATTCATCGGAATTCTTCTACGCACAGAATGGTATCCCCTACCGTGGCACCCTTACTTTTGATGTATCTTCGATTCCGAATCCCTCGAATATCAATTCTGGATTCCTATATTTAACGCTTGAACCAACACGGTCATTGTCTAATAATTATATGCACGATTCCGTAATGGTAACACAATTGAACTCAGATGGCACTCTTTCCTATCCATGGATTTCTTTAAGTTCAGTGACTACAGATTCACTGGGGAATCGTGTATATAAAATCGACATTAAGAAAGGAATTGCATATTGGATTCGTAAATATTATCCAGCGCAGATAGTGATATTTGGATACGGCGAAAGTTCTTCTTTCGATCGATTCGCATTTTATGGCTCCCAAGCGAGCATTAACTTAAAACCAAGGTTGGAAATATTGTATTCTACAAGGTAATATTTATGAAGAAAACTTCTCTACTTTGGATAATAGGCTTTTTCCTTCTATCACAGAATAGCTTTGCCGGAGGCTCTTCATACTCACGGTACGGAAAAGGAGATATTCTCTATTTTGGAGGAAGCAGGGCATACGCACTTGGCGGTTGCGGCATTGCAACAATTGGAAACAACTATTTAAATCAATTTAATCCAGCTGGACTCTCAAGACTACTTATTACTCAATTTTCTGGCTCATTTGAAAATTCAACTATTTCATCGTCAACTCAAAATGGTTCATCAAAATACAATACCTTTGGAATTCAATCGTTCTTTATTGCAATACCAATTTCTATAGAAGATGGAATTGCATTAAGTCTTGAGTACACACCCTATAGTCAGGTAGCGTATGCGATTCGGTCAACATCAGAACAAGCGGGATATCTTCGCACTAATACATTTTATGGAAATGGTGGACTTGCAACGCTTGCCGCAGGACTTTCGCTTTCCATTACAAATGATATTCATATAGGAGCAAAGGTTGTCTACGATTTTGGTAGAACAGAACAGTACATCAAAACTGACTTTACAAATTCAGACATTCTCGATACCGAAATTGAGCATTCTTACGGCTACCATGGCTTTGGCAGCTCATTTGGAATTATTGTGGAAAGAATTGGAAAACACCTTAACATCAAGTGGCTCGAGCCGCTTACGTTAGGATTGACATTTTCGCCGCCTCTTTCTTTATCAACTGACTATCAAGCATACTATCCTACATATGATACGACAATTACACTCCAATCAGGTTACTCGGATCTTCCTCTTTCCTTTGGCGCAGGCATGTCGTATAATCTTAATAAATCATACATACTTGTATCGGATATACAGGCACAGCAGTGGGATCGTGCAAAAATCTTTGGTCAACCTGAGGCATCTTTGAGAAACTCGATTCGATTTGGAATTGGATGTGAACGCGTCCCCAATAGACAAGAGACAAGTTTTTGGAAGCGTTCTTCTTATCGTGTTGGAGCATACTACCATTCAACGTATTACGATATCAATGGAAAAGGAATAGATGAACTTGGAGTTACCGCAGGCATAGGTTTCCCAATTCGAATGTTAGGGAAACTTGACCTTGGTTTCCAATATTCAACACGGGGCGTTACAGATCAAAACTTACAAAAAGATTCTTTCTACAGAATATCGCTCGGACTTACTGTGAACGAGCGTTGGTTTTTAAAATTTGAAGAGGATTAAAAAATGATAGCCATAGGAAGCGACCATGCTGGATACCGTTACAAAGAAAATACAAAATTACTCCTTTCATCATTGCATGAGGAATTTATCGACTACGGTACAATATCTGAAGAATCAACGGATTATCCTGATTATGCTGCACTTGTTTCTCAGGCAATCATTTCAGGAAAAGCTACAAGAGGAATTCTGATATGCGGGACAGGCATTGGAATGTGTATTGCTGCAAATAAATTCCCTGGCATTCGTGCCGCCGTATGCGAATCAGTGGCTTCTGCTCGGTTAGCACGAGAACACAACAATGCAAATATTCTTTGCATTGGTGAACGTATTACTCCTTGGGAAAAAGCAATAGAAATAATTTCGGTATTTTTGAATACTCCATTTGATGGCGGAGAAAGACATTGTCGTCGAGTCGAAAAACTGAATCGACTTCCAAATTTATAACATAAGAAGAAAGATATGAATACTTTACAATTTTCCGATCCACAAGTATTTAATGCAATCAAAAATGAAGTTCAACGTCAACACTCAAAGCTTGAACTGATTGCTTCTGAAAATTTTGTAAGTCTTGCAGTACTCGAAGCTTTAGGAAGCGTGCTCACTAATAAATATGCCGAAGGTTATCCTGGAAAACGCTACTATGGCGGATGTGAATTCGTCGATGTGGCGGAAAACCTTGCTCGCGATAGAGTAAAACAACTATTTGGAGCTGAATATGCAAATGTCCAACCCCACTCGGGTTCTCAGGCAAATATGGCTGTATACTTTTCATTCCTTAAACCAGGAGACACTGTATTAGGAATGAATTTATCGCATGGCGGGCATCTTACCCATGGTTCGCCAGTAAACTTTTCGGGTCAGCTCTATCGTTTTGTAGCTTATGGCGTTTCACCAGAAACTGGATACATCGATTACAACGAAGTTGAAGAACTTGCAAAG